>Ga0307513_10000315_pt1 | contig 69695 bp, 39 predicted proteins | sample 15_EM_MG_FD_202174 | JGI IMG/M metagenome (GOLD analysis project Ga0307513, IMG submission 202174) | Populus trichocarpa ectomycorrhiza microbial communities from riparian zone in the Pacific Northwest, United States - 15_EM | ecosystem: Host-associated > Plants > Roots > Unclassified | place...
AAAGATTCTGACGAACCATTATGGGATGGTTGCACGAACCACAATAAATTATCGGCCGTAGCACAGGTGTTCACCATCAAGTCAGATCACGGGTTGAGTGAGGCCGGGTATGACAAGATTATTGAATGGGTGAGAAGCATTTTACCTGAAGGAAATAGGCTGAAAGAGAGCTTCTATGCTATGAAGTCCATGATGAAACCCCTCGGTTTAGGATACCAGAAAATTGACGAGTCACGGGTCGCAAAACCAAGAGCAAGCTTCGTGTTAGAGAAAAACGCACAACTACTAGTCTACAAATGGCTTAAGAGTCTACATTTTCTGGATGGACATGCCTCGAACATATCAAGGCTGGTTAATATGGAGGAATGCAGATTGTATGGAATGAAAAGTCATGACTGCCACGTGTTTATGCAAACACTCATCCCATTAGCTTTTCGTATATAAAAGTTTTTTCTTTATTTTTCTTAATTGAAAATATTTGATTAATTCAATGCAGGTACTTGTTTAATCTCAAGAAAAAGGTTAAAAACAAGACGCATGTTGAGGCTTCGATATGTGAGGCCTATATTGTTGAGGAGATCTCAACATTTATCTCGTACTATTTTGAACCTCATCTGAGAATGAAAATCAATCGCGTTCCACGACATGATGATGACGATGAAGTGTCTTCCAGTGGGAACTTGTCAATACTCTCCAATCCTGAACGACCCACACATAAAAATGTCGTAAGAGGAAGATATTTGTCAGAAATAGAGTTCATATTCTCCAATCCTGGTCAAAATAATTACTTGAAATGCCACTATCACCGATGTCCATATCGACAGACAAACGTCCGTCGGCATTTCATAGAGAGTTGAAAAATAATTACTTGAAATGCCACTATCACCGATGTCCATACCGACGGACAAACGTCCATTGACATTTCACAGAGAGTTGAGAAATAATTACTTGAAATGCCACTATCACCGACGTCTATACCGAAGGAAAAATATCTGTCGGAATTTCATAGAGAGTTGAAAAATAATTACTTGAAATGCCACTATCATCGACGTCCATACCGACGGATTCCAGTCCGTCGGTATGTTGTCGGTGGGTCACTATTACCGACAACATCATCGACAGACTGTGCGAATTCCAAATAGCGGTGCATTAAATGCATCTCTGACCGCGTCATTTTGCCGACGGAATTACCGACGGACCGCGAAAATTATGGAGGGTAATACAAAACGTTGGTGCAAAATTCAAAAATTACCGACGAATTTTCAAAACTTCACCAATGGAATAAATTAAAATAATATTATTTTTAATTTCCATCGGTGAATCCGTCGGTAAAACTGCCCTATATATGTCAGTGACCGCCCCTTCAGTTCATTTTTTCCCTCTCATTTCCTTCAAGATTTTTGCAAAGGTTACTAGTTTTATTTTTGAATCTTCATCAAATTAAAAGGTAAGTGTTTCCTCTATTTCATTTTACTTTAAGGTTTTTTTTTTTATTTTAGCTATTTTTATTTTTGTTATGTTTTTTGTTTTGGTGTATTTTTATAATGTAGATAAAGTCTTGAAATAAACACATTATTAAGGTAAGCATATTTCATTCCTAAAGTCTATAGTTTTTTTTTTGAATTTTTTGAATATATTTTATTGTTGTATTGGCATAATTATTGAATAATTTGTTGAATTATAATTGTTAATGTTAATTTACCTTAGAATAAGTAATTGAATATGTTGGAATAATTACTAATTTTACTACATTATTGCATGATTTGTGTTTAATTATTTGCATTAATTTTAATTGTTAGTTTAGAGTTTTTTTTTGAATTTATTGAATATTTTTTATTGTTAGTCTAGAGTTTTTTTAGAATTTATTGAATATTTTTTATTGTTTGTATTTATATAATGATTGAATAATTTGTTGAATTATAATTGTTAATGTTGAATTTACCTTAGAATAAGTAATTGAATATGTTGGAATAATTAGTAATTTTATTATATTATTGCATGATTTGTGTTTAATTATTTGCATTAATTTTTATTGTTAGTCTAGAGTTTCTTTAGAATTTATTGAATATTTTTTATTGTTTGTATTTATATAATGGTTGAATATGTTGTTAATGTTGAATTTACCTTGTAATTAGTATGAATGTTATATGTATAGATGTTATGTTATATACAATATTAGTATAGATGGAGTCAATTGGTTGTGGCTTTTGTCAATATTTGTAGGTTTGTGGATTTGGGTAGTATCTAGTATAGGGGAGGTGCTGTCGAATTTTTTTTAATATTCGAATTTAATTATATAATTATTCGTATACAATTGTGTAGATGCGTAGAACGAAAACCATAACTCGTCGCTCACGTATGGTCACAGCTAGTTCTTCTAGCAGCGAGGATGACGTATCCTTAGGTGTCTCTCAAGAAGAGGCACCTACGCCACCTGCGCCGTCAACCGATGCTGCCTCTTCCAGCGCGGGTTCACAGCGCAGAGGTGGCGTGCCTTTACAGCGGAATCAATTCACCCGCAAGTACGAGGCACAGTGGAAGGATGACTTTTCAATGTAAGTTTGTTAATGTTTTAGTTTTTCCTTTTAAATTATAACATAATTTATGAACAACTAATCAATATTTCATTAATTATTTTTAGGTTCACAAACATTGAGGCCGCTCGAGTAATATCATCAGCGTTTAAATCATCGATGGAGATTCCATTATTTCAATGGAGTCAAGTATCCAGACATCCTGAATGGATACCTCAAATCGATGCATTGTTTAACAGATTTGAGGTTGATGTTAATTTCTAATTTCCAGCTTATTTCTAATAATTTATTAATATAATTGTAAATAAATTATTATTTTTATTTATCTAATTATTTATACACAACACAAATTCGCCTGGGACAGGGCGCATGACAAAGTTGTGAGGAGGGTGTGGGAAAATCACGCGACAACTAGGTAACATCGAAAACAATACAAGATTTTTTTAGAAAAAAATTTATGTTTCAACTTCTAATTTCTCGCTATAGAAGTAGGTTGCGTGATTTTTGGTATGAATAAAAAAAAAGCAAAAAAAACCGCAAGAAATAGGGGTCTCCAAGGCTGGAACAATGTGGCGGTTTGGAGGGATTTCAAACCGATATACATCCCGGAAGATATATGGCCGCACTATCTTGAGCACGTGACGTCTGAGCGGTTCACACGACGCTCACAGTCCGGTGCTGGCAACCAGAATCGGCCAATTCATGGATCGGTGACAACGCACACCGGCGGCTCTGTTCCGTTTGCTGCACATGCGAAACGGATGGTAAGATTAATTTAAATGAAATATATCATTAAATTAATTTGTTGTTAATTAATCTTTTTTCATTATAGGCTACGTCTCTTGGACGTGAGCCGAGCCCGATGGAGCTGTTTGTGGAGATGCACGTCCGGAGTCAAGACCGCCAAAAGGAGGCGCAACAGTTCGTTGACAACCGTGCTCAACACTTCGTGGTATGTTTGTTCAACCATTTTCTTTTGTAAGTTATTATTTTTATTGAATTGAATATGATGATTACTTTTTTTATTTTCAGGAGACCTATAATAGCCGGTTGAGGGAGAGATATGGGGACGATCCTTTGACCCATCCGGAATTCGATCCGGATTTGTGGATGGAGGTTGGATCGTCTGGTGGACCCGATAAAAATCGGGTTTACGGGCTCTCCAACATTACGGCCGAGAACTTGCGGGTGACCCGTAGTGTTTCAACAGTTGGGAGCTCCCAATCAGTATCGAGCACCCAATCTAAGGAGTTCGTGGTCTTGCAGCAACACACGGCTCAGCTCACCGAAAAATACGACAACCTATCAGCGAAGTATGCACAACAAAAAGCAGAACATGCACAACAAAAAGCGGAGCATGAACAACTTCGTGAAATGGTCATGAACATGGCATCACAAAGTGGTGATACATGTGCGCCTCCTCCTTTTTGACTGTATAACAACCAGCCTCCTCCTCCTCCTCCAGCTCCACCATTATGTTAATTTGTAATGAATATTATTTAACTTTAATAGTTAATTTAATATTTTTTTAAAACACATTCAGTTTGTAATGAATATTATTTAACTTTTTTTTTTGTTTTTGATGTTTAATAAAAAATTTATTTGCATAATTGGTTTTTATTACCATTAATTTATATAATTTTATATTATGTATTCTAAATAATTTTTTAAAAACATATTTAAAAATAATCACAGAGGGTTTTACCGACGTAATATATTCGTCGGCATTTGACACTAGCTGTCATAGTCACCGACGAATTTACAGACGGATATATTCGGTCGGTATTATACACTCACCGACAAATTTACCGACAGACTTAAACTCCGTCGGTATTTGACAGTACCTGCCACAATGACCGACGAATGTACAGACGGATATCTTCGGTCGGTATTCCAAACACTCACCGACAAATTTACCGACGGTATGTATCCGTCGGTATGTCACACTATCACCGACGGGATAAATCCGTCGGTATATTTTAAGCGGGAAACTTTTTTTTTTGGCGCGCAATTTTCGTCTGTAAAACCATCAGCAAATGTTTTTTTTATTTTGCTGACAGATATAGCGACGGACGCTGGTATTACCGACGAAAGGAAAGCCGACGGACGTATTCCGTCGGTAAATAAATTACCGAAGAACTCTTAATCACATACCGACAGAATATTTCCATCGGTAAAACTGTGAAAACTTGTAGTGGGAGGAGCCCTCAAATTTATTTCTCCCTCCCTCCCTCTCTTCTTTGATCTCTTTTAATTATCTCGTTTCTTTTTTTATTTTCAGATTTTTGTTTTTTATTTGAAAAATGGGATATAAGTATGAGAGAAGAGGATGTGATTAAAAATACTTATTGTGATTTTATTTATTTTTATTATATTAAACAGAGAAAGGTATGATTATTTAATCAGAAAAATGGGAAAAAATATATATTTCCCGCCAAAATAAAGAGCGGTTTGGCTCCAAAAACCGCCAAAAGATTTTATTGCCTAAAATAAAGCTCCATTGGGTGCCGGGTGGGTGGCTTTGTAAGTAGATGCCTCCTGTCTATAAGCCCAACTCCAAATCATATTTGTCTTAGAAATGTGTGTCCAGTAAGGCTTGAGCCCAAATCCAATACTACTACGTTGCCTATAAATGCACCTGGATTTATTCTTTTCATTTTTAACAGTTATCGGCCCAGATTTTATACCTAGCATCTTCTAGGGACGTGCTAAATGAAAAATCAAAAATACTAATTTGATTTTTCAGTGCTTATTTTTCATGTTCCAAGATGAATACTAAATAAAATACCAAAACACAATTTCTCTTGGCATCAGATATATGGGCTGAGACCCGACTAATCCTGGGGATGCACAAGCCATCGAAAAGGAATTTCTTGTAAGCACAACACAGTTAGGTCATGGGCTTTATCCATGTCTAATGGGTCCATGGAATTGTTTGCATCCGGCAAGAGTTGAACATGAATACACTGCGAAGTCCTAATTCTTCTATTAGGCTAACCTCAAGGGGTTTCTTACAAAAATGCTATTCCAATATGTCTGGTAAAAATATTAAAATCTTACAAAATATTATTCATTGCAATAATATTTTTTTCATTGTTTTTTATTTTTATTTTTTTTAAATGTTTTTTTTTTAATTTTATAAGATTATCCCGATCTCATTACCCTTGTCATGAGTTTAACAAGTTTACTCGAGTTGTTTTTTTATAATTTTTTTAATTGAATTTTTTTTATTTAATATTGACTTGATTGAGAATTGTTTTTATTGTTTTAAGACTAGTCAAATTAATCAAGTCATATCATATTATTAAAATAATTACATGTGAAATATATTAAAATACAATCAGCAATTCTAGATATCTAGATATCTTTACTTTTAACCATTGTAGTATATATATATAAAAAATAAAAATAAAAAACAACTATATTTATGCTATTAAAAAAACAATATTAACAATTTAACTATTATAAATAATATCTATGTTCTAAGAGCATCTTCCCAAATAAAATATATGTTCTACGAGCATCTTCAAGAGGAGATGCTATTTTAAAGAGCTAAATTCATAAAACAACATTTTAAATAGTATAAATATAGCTTTGTTTTACAATGAATACTCCAATAGAAAAAAGTTATTTGAAAAGCCAATTATATTGTAGTGGAATAAATAAGTGTTTTATTTTTTCTTAATGATTTTGATGTTTTTTTATGACTATATTCAATTGGTTTGTTTTTTTGTTTTTGGCTTCACTTTGTTAATTTTAGCTTTTTTTTTTAGAGATATATAAAAATAATATTTGTAAGAAAGAAAATTTTTTTTGACATTTTGTTTAGCTTTCCTCGGCTCTCCATTTAACACCTGTGTTGGAGTTGGCCTAAGAAAATTCAGCCATGTACCTAGGCTAGCTCTAAGTAGGTTGGCAAGAATCTAAAATCTTGATTTGAGGGCGTTTGTCTACGCGGCTGCGGCTGCGTTTTATTTAAAACGCAGTACGCAACCATTTGGTAATAACAAAAATCACTTTACTGTGCATGAGGTCCACGTGTTTTTTGCGTTTAAAACGCTGGAAAGGAAAAGCTACGAAAACCTACTTTGCATGCACTGTAGCGGATTAAAAACCTGCGGACAGTGCAATTCACTGCACTGTTCACGAGTGAATTGCACTGTTCACGTGAACAGTGCAATTCACTTGCACTGTTCGCAAGTTTTTTTTTTTTAATTGTGTTAATTGTATTAATTTTTTATTTAAAAAAACTAGTTTAGAGAATTAAATTCATTCGCGATGTGAACAATTTTTTTTCTCGAAAAACTAGTATAGAGTGAATTAAATTCACGCGCACAGTAATATCAATTTTATATCTGATAATATTTTATCTAATTTTATTACACGCTCAAAAAGTTATGAAAACTGTAGTTCTTATCGGATGAATTTTGGACGTAATGGAATTATAAATAGTTTAATGGAATAATAAAAAATATTTTATATAAAATATTATTTTTTTCATGATGTAATAAGAGTAATTAATTTTACAATATTTAAATTTAAAATCATCAATATTAATATATTTTTAAAAAAATTATTTTATAACCTCAATTTCAAAAGCATTCTTAACTAAACACATTAAACTATTTTTTCTTCAACCTCAATTTCAACCACAGTTTTAACCAAACACCTATTTTTTCAAACTAACCTCAACTAAAAGTACTTTTTATAAAACAATTTTTTTTAAACCACAACCACAACAACTACCGCAATACCAAACACACTCTATATCAGAGATTGAGACTGATTAAACTTTAAAGCATGAGCAAACAACACCCCTTTTAATGGCAGCAGGGACCGGAACAACTTGAGAGTTCCATAAGCTTCTGCAACCCAATTGATATGATTTGGATTTGACTTCAAGGGAGAATTTTGTATTGAAAATATATCTTTTAACAAAATACATGTGCGTGCGATACCTGGATCTTCTAAAATTCCTAATCAGAGAGGTTTTAAAAACACGGGATAGTTACAAGATCACGGGCGTGTTGTGTTGCACAGAGAGAAGACCACAGATGACCAAAGAAAATGGCAGCTTCCATTCATAGGGAATAGCGTGTGCATCATCATTCATATCACCATGCGATTTGACCAGTAACTGTAAAATGACATGATGAAAAGAAAGACAATACACTTTAAAGATCGGGTACTTTGGGAGTTTCCTCACCGTTTGCAGAACAACATCATAATCTGGAATAAATGAGATTAAACATGAACATTGTACGTAGACGAGGAGAGAAAAACACCAGCAGGCAAAAAACACAACCTGTAAAAGAGAGAGTAGCAGAGGATTGCCACATGAAAGTGTCAAACAAGTAAAAACAAAACAGGTCGTGGCTTGTCAAATAGCTGATTATTCATGCACAGAGAAATACCCTATCAAGAAGATGGTAACTGCCTCGACCTGGACCATAGGGTTTTAGAAGCATTCTGGTCTTTTCATCCTTCTATTAGAACACGATACATCAAGGGTGTAAAGTGTGATTACAAGTTAGACAAAAGGTAAGGACATTGAGTGTTCACACACTCAGAATAAACTTTGCCTTAAAAAACATCATTTAACTGTAATGTTGAGTTTATTCATGTTCTCTGATATGTTCATCCATCGAAGATTTTGTCGAGATTAATTACAAGGAATAAAGTGAAAGTTGACGCGGACTATACATTAGTCAACAAAGATAGAGAGTTATTGACTACATGATGATGAGTTTTAATTCAACATGGGTACATAAAAGCCATTTCAGCAGCATGCCGAATTAGCTAATCTTGGGTTATCTAAAAGCTTAATTCATCGGGACCACCCGATGTTTAATGACTCTTATTCGAGATTATACTTAATTTTATATTATGATCTGATTAGATCTATATTTACTAGTTTAATTTAAATTCTCTGGGTTTTTAAGCCCCCATCTCAACTTTTTTCAAAAAAACAGCACCGGGAAAAAATCAAATACAAAGCCGAGATTTCGATAATAAAAGTGGCTTAATTACAGTCATTCATTCTTCATTTCCATTATTTTGACGGGGTTCTTGTCATTTATCATCCACTCCAAAATGAGTGGACAGAATTGCGACACGTAATATAAAAAAAGGAGGAGAGATGTAGCGATCTCGATACCTGCAATAATCATAGTTTCCACATTTTATTGATATCTTGATGTAATTAGACATTTTCATTAGGGATCATAGCGGAATCTAGATAATATTGTGTAAAGAGACATATATATATATATATATATATATATATATATATATATATATATATATATATCTCGAGAGAGAGAAGGAGAAGGAGAGAGAGAGAGAGAGAGAGAGAGATGGGTTAGTCCTCCGTCCTTCCACCATCGGGATTGAAGGGAATCTATCTCTCACGGTCTCCTTCCACCAGAGCCACTCTCCCTCTGGCAGTTGAAATAAACTGTAGCCACTGGCGACCCTAGATTGTAGAGTTCAGCAAAGTCCCTAGTGTTGAAATTCTGGCGCCACCCAGGGGCATACACTGTTTGCCTGCCCAGTTGCCGAAACAACACAAAAACAAACCGATGAATTCCCGCTGTCGGCCTTGGGCTCTCATGGCACACAACCTCTTGCCCTACGCAAATTACCAATACATGCTTAGTTCATTGTACATAAGAAACAACACAAATAAAAAAGCATACAGTAAAATGGTATATTAGGATCAACCTCCGCACATCAAACTGAGTTTATTTTCCCAATCAACAAAGACAGTCGCAACAAGCCGTGGTAATTAGCTTGAACACATACAATATGGCTACGTACGTACCCAGTAAACCTTTCACTATCTTTACCCGCCACAATTCTCATTCACACTTTCTCTTGCCTTTTATAAAATTGCATTGACCGTGACTGGAAACGAAATAGACAATGCTAGCTACTTGCCTGAGAACTCTCAGTGTTTCATCGTAGCCTCTAACATCATGTTATCGTGAGAATATAACCACTACAAACTCTAGATATGTTAGCGGCTCTGTTGTAAATATTACTATGGTATTAGTTGATTAATGCAGCATGGATTCAATTTAAATTAGACCCGGCAAGATCCATCTAAATACTGCTAAGATTAATCTACATGCTGCTGAAACGTGAATATTATGAGATATATTATAGCAATGACATTTTTCAACGAGGCTTTTTGAGAAATAACGCTATTTAAAAATTAATTTTGTTGCAGATATAGCTAAGACCATATATATAAAAGAGCTTCGGTGGAAAAGGACCAATGCACAATTAAATTTTGATCCAACCATTCGCCAGCAAAATATTCACTGAAATAGGATCATTAGGAATTAATCATATTTTGAAGAATAATGGTGTCCTGGCAACCGAGATGCTATACAACAAAATCAGAATATGTTCCGTGGAGTTAATGTCCCTCTCCGCCAATCCTCCACACAGAAAAGATTGAAAGGTTCCTTATGGAAATTTCTAGTCTTTTAATAATAATACTAAAGTAAGTATACTCACCAAAGTTTGCCCCGGTAGTTGCCGGAATATCAGTCACCAACCTGCAAGTTCATGTCACAAGGCACTAATTTAATTTTTTCAACGTGTTTTTTATATTAAAAAATCTAAATTGAAAAAAAAAAAACTTTATGTACACATCTAAAAAAATAAATTGATAATTATGTTTGCTATAATAAACAAGTAAAAAGTCATAAACAATAAATAAAAACAAAAATTTAAAAATTGAGAGTCAGATGCAAAACAAGATATTCGGTTTCACAATCTGAGTCTTTGAGACGATTGTGTTTAATGATTTTGTTCATTAAAATTAATTTTTTATTTAATTAAATCATAATAAAAATAGATACACATTAAATTGATTATATAAAATAAAATGCAAAATAAAATAAAATATTATGCAAGTTTACACTTATTAAAAATATTATCTGAAAATAAAGATTTTTTAAAATAAATTTCATTTATATAAAGCATAAAAAATAGATGAATTTCGACAATCTCTCAAAAGATTAAATGTATACAAAATAACTAAAAAATAACTTTTATTTAAAAAAGTCTAGATAGATAAAATAAAATAGAGAAAGGATATTAATTCACATATAAATTTAAAAATTATTTTGAAAATATACATATAAAAAAGGAATTAATTAAAACAAAACATTTTAAAAAAAAGTATCAGGTGCTGTTGGGCGGAGTTTCAAGAATAGGCTTGTACGCATGGGCCTGTATTTTTTATTTCTGATTTTAAAAAAAAATCAGACGACGAGTCGTCTGATATTGCCCGGTTTCTAACCACTACATTGCCAAACAAAAATGGGGCATACGTTTTTTCGACCCGAAAATTGATCTTTCAATTCATTTTGACCTAAAATACCTAGAAAACATATTGGGAAACTTAATAAATTCATTTATAATATTAAAAAACCATCTCAAAACTCAAAATCAACCCAAAATCAAAAATCTTACCAAGATCATATATGTTTTTCTAGGAAATCCCAAGCTGAAAAAGCACTTAATGTGAACTCCCATCATTAAATGGAATAACTTGACACAATGCTGATCTTTTTTGGGTGAAATTGGTGGCAACAAAATTTTTTTCTTTGTAATGCTAGATTCCGACGACTTTTTCTCACCTCTCTCAAGCCAATGATAAAAAAATAAGAAAAATAAAATCTGAGACAAAAATTAATTTTATCTTTAAATTTTGATAAACAAAGAAACTCAATATATATAATCTAAAAAGAATGAGGTTCATAATAAATATTTCTTTCAAACTTTATTAAAGACACTTATTTTTTTGTGATTTTCATTTTGATTTTTTATCTTTTTCAAGAAATCGATCTATAATTTTTTTTAATAAAACCTAAATTAAAAAAATAAAAAAAGGACTGTGAACAATTTGTTGCGTGCGCATTAGGCACGGGCTGATTTGATATTTTCATATCAGACAATCAAATAATTCAACCTAGCATTGTTTTTATAATGTTAATTTGTTCGTTTCCATTGAAAGCAAAGCGGCAAAATTGTTAGGAAATGAAACCTTTGTCTTCATATATTTTTTTATTTTTACAGAGAATAACTAGGTGAAGTGAGATAGAATTTGGCAAAGAAGGGAGAGAAAAAGGTGGAGAGCGAGATCACAGTGCCTAGCGAGATAAAAAAAAAAATGTAAGAGTTCGGTCTCTAAGGGTATCTTCACGGAGTTCTCAACATATTTTAATATATTAATATTAAAGTTTTTTTTTTTTGGTAAGAGCACGCTTCCCCTTCTTCAAGCTCAGTATCTTCCATCTCTTTCTCACTACCAAACCCTAATCCTAAATCCTCTCTCGCATCTCTTCTCCCCAGAGAAATCATCAAACAACAACTACAAAATATTAAAAAAAAAATCAAAAAGTAATTTAAGCCCACAAATCCATTACTCTCTCTCTACAATACCAAACAGAAAAACAAAGCTAACCCATTTCACGAAATCAAAAACCCACCAAGGATTTCAGTGAATTAGACCCAATCACTAGATTCAAATCGGTACCAACCGATGTTTGAATTTTTATTCCTTTGAAGAACTAATTATTAATTAAGATTTTAAACAAATGATATCGGTAATAAGAACAAAAAACAATGAATTTGGTTTGATTTATTGGGTTTGGGTTTTTGCTAGGGTGCGATATCTGTAGCTGGAATCAATTGCCCAACTCTCTATCTCTCTCTCTGGATTTTGGTGTATACAGCAACCGCGGCTTTTCTTTGTTTTTTTTTTGTTCTAATTCATTTTTTTGTTTATTCTTCCAAGGAAAATGTTTGTTTAAATTATTTATCTACTTTGATAAAATAAAAAACTTAAAAAAGGAGAGAAACAGAGCGATCTAACCAGAGACTGAGGAAACAGAGACTAGTATTTACTCTCTGTTTTTTTTTTATATTTATATTTTGACCTCTGCAGCTTCTCTTCTTCTTTTTTTTACTACGCTTTCTTTGAAATTCTTAAGACCATTTTTGCCAAGCCCACCAGTTTCAAGTCCTTTGACTTTCAATCCGAGTTTGAAATATGATTTTTCACTCTTTTTTTTTTTTTTGTTGTTATTGTGGAATTTTTATAATTTCGTAGGTCATTTATAAACTTTCTTACCATAAACACAATTTATTTAGAGATTTTATCACTTGAATATATCTAAAATCAATATTTTTATCGGATTTGATTTTAGTTGTTAGAATTTAGAAGATACAATTGGTCCAATTTGGACTCGGAAGTTGACTCATCCAATTCTTAAATTCCTATCTTCACTATTTTGAAACGTAAATATGAGATTGCTTGGAAAAATATCAATTATTGTGCGCACCTAAATGCATCCTTAGAGCCTTATTAAAATTATTAAAGTAAATCTGGATTGTATATAATATATTACAAAACTTATAAAGAGTTTTTTTATTATATTTTTCATCACTCATTTTTTACCCCATTTTCAACATATTTTTAAAGAGATTATAAAAATATTAAAAATATCGAAATTCACAGAAAATATGCTTTTGACACGATTTGGATAATTTCTGGTCATTTTGTAATTTTTAACCATTTCACATATTGTTTTTGTAATGAAATTTTTTTCAAAAAAAACTAAGTAGGAAAAACAGAGAGAAAAGAAAGTCAATCCAATAATTTTTTTTTAGTGAGTAAAATGTAATTGAAAAATAACTAGTTTAGTTTAAAAATAATAATTACAAAAGAAAAAAAAAGGAAAAACAAAGTTGTCTTATGGAGGGGAATTTTTTACCAAAATTTGAAAGATAAAGAAACTCCCTAGAAAAATCTAGAAGATTGGGAAATCCTGTAAAAAAATCTAGAAGGTGGAAGGTTTGAGAAAGATGATATAAATAGCCAAATACACACCACACACACATATACACCAAAACACTCTCTAAAAAAATCACAAGATACACTTGATTCTCTCCAACTTTCAAAAAAAAGAAAGAAAGAAAAGAATAAAAACTAATTAACCTTCACTCACTCTCACTAAAGAAGACTAACACACAACAAGCATCATTCCTTCACCGTGAGGAGCATTAAACCTCACTAGATCTCTTCCTTCAGCCATTGCGATTAGCTTTGACACAGTCCAATACAATAGTGTTATCATTTTCTTCTTTCTCTCACACAGCTAATTGATTCTCATAGTAACACCACCATCACCTAACAACAACTCAACTTCTCCTTTGTCGGTCGTGACAGACTCTTTTCCTCACTATTGCCAATAACAACACCATGACGTAACAACGGCTAATGACCAATTGATAACAACAACATTTATAAGCTTCAACCGTGTGAAGCAACTTCAATCATGAGCTGAAAAAGAGAAAGAGAAAGAGAGAAAAAACTAAAGCTTTGAAGCCAAATCTCCTCCCTTGAGTAGCAGTGGGCGTCACTGCCAGTGTAGAAGCAAAGAAGAGATAGAGAAACAACAGCGCACTTTAGATCCATCAACTCACACTCCTCCAACAATGGCAATGCATGAAACCACGCACTGGTAGTGGTGGTGGTGTGTGGGTACACATGCCGCCATTATTCCAGCAGTCCTTCGACCTTGATTTTAGTAGATCATGGACAAGCCTCAGAAGGTCAATCCATAAAATCAAATTAATTTTTTTGACAAATTGCTTAAATGTTGTAAAATTTGGGATAAAATGCTCATTGTTGTGCATGATATTTGGACTATTTGGACATTTTTAATTTGGACTGATGTATGTTTATGATTTAAGATGATTTTCATGAATATTGGATTCGACATGAATATTATGATAATTTCTTTTGAATGATTGAAATTATTTTGTTAGGGGCTTGTTAAATTTGTTGAGTATTTAATTTCATTTTTCTATTTTTATGTGATTCAATATGGATCGATAAATTTTGAATTTAGTTATTGGTTGGGTGGATAAGATAAAATGGTTGAATATAACCATAAAATTTGAATTTGAGAGTTTTTGGATCATTGTGAAAAATCTTGTGATGAACATTATATGGACCAATTATTTTTATCTATATAAAAAAACATTGTTAAAAACAATGATTGATTAATCAATTCAAGATGGTATGGTCTATCCTTAGGCCCTGTCTTCATAATATTGATTAATAAAGAAAAAAAATAAAAAAAAAATTATCCTTGTATTAGTTGTATTAGTTGTTCTTATTAATTGTTAATCAACCTAAGATGAAATGATATTATACCAGGCCTTATCTTTTGGATGTCAGTTATTAGGTATTAGGATCAATTAATATTTGATCGGTGAATTAATTGTTTCTATTAATTACTAATTGACCTAGGATGGTATGGTCCAATATTGGGCCTCGTTCTTTGGATGTCGATAAGTAAATAATAGTACCAATTAAAACATGATCTTTAGGATATTAACCAATAAATTTTTCGGTCACCCTATAATCATTTCAATTTTGACAAATTCAATTCAATATTCTTATCATTTATTAAGTAGCCTAGGATGGTATGGTCTAATAGCAAGTCCTATTTTTCAGACATTACTTAATGGATAATATGAATTTTTCAACCCACAATAAGCCTCATATATAAGTTTGCCCATCATTTCCAAATAACCCAGGATGGTAAGGTCCAATAACGAGCCCTATTCTTTGGACATTGTTTAATGGATAATAAAAACAATGCCTTAAATAACATACATATTAGTTTAGGCAAATCCCATTAAAACACATTTATAATTGAAAACAAACAATAATGAAGCTTATCTTAGGTAAGATGTATAAAGTGACGTTCATCTTTCCTATTACAAAATCAACCCCTTACTTGAAAGCTTTGAAGACTAGTTAGGGTTCCTAGTTACCATAAAACTAGGTGACGACTCATTTTTTTTTCTTACCCTTTTACACATCAGCTCGCCCTAATGTCCACATACAATAGAATGACGACTCCACTAGGGACACATAAGGGCTAAGCTTTGTTTATTATTTTGCAATGATAATGTTGTTGTTTTTATTGTTTTTATTTGCCTAAATTTGTTAATATTTGATTAAATCATATGTTTACATTTTAGGCATTATTTTCTTGGATTGGATATGGCGTTGTGTACATGTATACACAACATTACATTTGCATTATAACATGACTAAAGTTTTAGGATTAGGAGGGAAGTAACAGTATTCCAATGGTCTATGGCTTGAGTAATATACGTGAAACCACCAACTTTCATTGAAAGTCTACTTGGACATGAATAGTATATCAACATGGTATCACCCCGACCTACACTTTCCTACTTTATAGGCCTTAATTTAACATATTGAGGTTGTTAATCTAGCAAAGAAAGACCCATTTTTAGACCAATTTAATTAGTTAGCCTACCTCATATGTAATGGCTAAAACCCTTCCTTAGGTTATTTCCTGGTATTATCACCACTTTATATTTAATTTTTTTATTTGTGAATATATTTTTTAGACGAGTTAGTTTTTGAGTTTTGTAGAAAGAGAAAACTAGAAACAAAAACAAATAATATTTTGAAAGCTCAATTTTTCCAAAGTCAATAATGATAAAGAAAGAGCTATTTCGGAGCAAAACCACCAGAGGGAGATATAATTAATGAAAAATAAGATAGCTAGGCTCATCTAGTTATTTGAACAAACTCACCGAATAAGGTCATTAGGTGAAGGGCCCTCCAATAGCAAAAACACTTTAGATGCATATGCTCATTAACACACTTCTATAACCCTTAAACTTGGATGCACCACCCAGTTTCTACCCATATCCGATAAGAGACCACATTCAAGTTGGGCCATTTAATCGAGGATTTTCAGGAGTGACATTTGATATTTAGCCCCCCAAAACTCCTTTTATAGTGACACCGCCATATCAAAAGACAAAAATTGCTCTTATTATTGAGCCTAATATGGAAAAACTTTGAAGTCAACAGTTGAGTAAAAATTAAGAAACTCCTGGCAATTGAAAAACATTTAACGACAACTGAAGGAATGGATTTTGGGTGATTCCATGAAAGCATCTAAAATGTACCTAGTACTAGATATTGTCATACCATAAAATTTTAAGGCCCCTGAATTTGTTAAGTATATAAGAGTTGAATGCCCAAAGACTCACCTAAAGATCTATTGCAATAAAATGGTTGAAGTGATTAAAAATGATAAGCTTCTCATTCATTTCTTGTATGAGAGTCTGAGTGATGTGAACTTGAATGGAAATAAGATCAAGAAATGAAGAGATTTAACTAAAGAATTCATGTGCCAATACAAGTTGAATATAGAAATGGCTCAAAGCCAATCTAACCTTCGAAGCATGATGAAAAGAAATAATGAGTTCATCAAAGAATATAATCAAAAGTGGCGTGAAATGGCAGCACAAATTCACCCTTCTCTACTAAAAAAACTAATCTCTATTTTCATTTGCACCTTCAAATCTCCATATTTTGAATACTTAATTGGTAATTCATCAGCCTATTTTATAGATATAGTGACTACAACAGAAAAGATTGATCATAGCCTGAAATTAGAAAAGATTAGAAATTAAGTAGTAAGGTTTGTCACCATGCCAAATGATGAATCAAAAGATGACTTTCAAATAGGGAGTATCAATAAAAGGCATTTTTATTTTATACATCAGAATCCTACCCGATTATCATAGGCACCATCGAGTTGTATATGATCATCGACTTCTCAAGTGTCATTATCCAAGATTGACATACCTTTGCCTTTCAATATTGTCTACTAACATCTCTTGAGTACCAAACACATTGATCATATCCTGTTGAAGCTCATACAATCACCATACCCAAGGTGGTATAAACCAAATATGAAGTGTGAGTATCATGATGGTATCTTAAGCCATTCAATTGAAAATTACAAGAATTTCAGATATCAAGTCCGGAAGCTGATAAGTCAAGGGACATGTTGTATTTGTGAAGAATAATGGTGCATACCATATCATCATCGACCCATTATCGACATAGCGAATGATTAGTAGACAATTAATGTTGGACATAGAAAATTGATATGAAAATTAAAAGAATGTTGTATTATCGACTCTTTTTTGTTATTAAGCTTTGTAAATAAGGCTATTGAAGAAATCAAGACTTAGTTTAGGACTGTCATATCTTTTAATGAAATTTGTTCTTTTCTATGTCATATAGTTGTTTTGAAATCAACAGATCTTTTCTATGTCATATAGTAAATTTGACATTTTATTTTCATCCATTGTTGGATAAATATATAGAAAATTCATTTAAAGACTTTCAAAATCGATCAAATTCCAAGGCATGTCATATGAGTGCTAAGAGGCAATCCTTTCTTTTGAATCTCAAAATATTTCCTCCCAGATTTAATATGTGAAATCTTGCTTCAAACCTTCTTTGACTCTAAAATAACTTTTTATCACTCATTATGAACCTCAATAGTGAGAATCTTACTTGAAATAATACAATTTTGCTCAAAATAAAATCAAATGATTTGATGTCTTAAATAATGATAAACAATACATATTCAGGTCATGATCCCACCCATTTCACCATTTTTTTTTCTAAGGTTAACCTCATGATTTTCCTGATCAATAATAATCTTTAATAAGGTTAAGATTTATCAACATGGAAAAATTTAGATTTTAAGATAAAGAAAGACCATCTTTTATATATTCTTCACAAATAAAATTTATCCCTAGTTATCCTTTTGAGCCTTAAAAATCTTTCCTTGAATGATAACCCAGACTAGGATTACCCTCTCATATTGGGGGCATGTTTTGAGAGTTTTAGATAATCGATGAAGTTCTCCAAATGGAAAGAAATTTAAAAAAAAAAACATGAAAAGGATGAAAGTATTATAAAAAGAGAGCGAGCAAATGCTCAAATGAAAAATGAAATGACCAAATCAAAGAAATAAAGAAAAAAACAAGAAAGAAAATGAAGAGCTCTTTAACCCCTAAATATGTTGTAACATCCAAAATCAAAGACAAAATGTCAATACAAAGCACAAGATGTAATTTAAGAATTGAGGTTGTAATGAGATCAATATCTAAAATGGTAAAATCCAAGCGGCAAGCCTAAAAGATCTCTACATAGAACAAGTGATCCTATGTCTTTGAACCCTCAAACACCTTTTGACCTTTATAAATATCTCATTCTTTCATAAACCTGAACCATGGCCTACATTACATGCTTTTAAAAAGTCTTTTCTGATCAAGAATAATTTGTTTATGTTAATAAGTCTTAGCTTTTTAAAAGAAAAGAAAAATGTTTTTCAAACAAAATCATGATTTCTTTATGCATTACATATCATTCTTTATAACATTGAATCATAGTTTTTCACATAAGCGAGATTCATACCAAATGAAGCAAAATGCATTTTATAAGCTAAAACTTTTCTTTTTAGAATATATTTTTTCTTCTTTCTAAAATAGCCCTTTATTTGCTGAAGAACACATAAAAGTCATTTATCTTTCAAAAGATAACCAATTTTTTTTGGGATAGCCATTTTCTTCATAATCCTAACTAACATCAATTTCATCATATACCTAATCTAAATATTGTTTCATAGTACTTGAATGATATATTTTGGGCTTTTGATCAAATAAATAAATGTTCAATTAATAAAAAAATATTTTTAAATTTATATCTTAATGATTTCATTTTAACCATGAAACATAAATGAACATAATCATTAAAATTTACAGCTTGGTCCCAAAACATAAAACATTATTTCTTGAACAAAAATATTTTATAACAAAATCTCTAATGGTTAGATTTGCAAAGTTCTTGGAAAAAATAATGACGATAATGCATACATGCCTTTTGATGGTTACTAAAAATATGAATTTAGCCAAATCAACAAGGGGTAGACTAGTTTGAAAAACCCGTTGTATTAGCCAATAATGAATTCCATCATAAGTAATGAATGGCACAATAAACATCTTATAATGCAAATGTGCCTTTCAATGGTTATTGAAAAAAAAAAAAAAAACACTTCCAGATCAACTAGGGGAAATCTAGTTTGAAAATGATTTTATGAACTTCATCACAAGCCGTGAATGTTGGAATAAACATCTAATAATAATGATTGAGGTGGTGATGAATGCATTCTTCTATGTAGCTAATGGAAAGATAAACATATTTAGATCAACTGGGGCAATTCAAATCGAAGAAACTTTTTACAATGACAATAACCAAATTATAATCTGAAGAACTTCGTCACAGGCTATGAGTGGTAGAAGACACATTTAAGAATGATGGTGATTCATGCATGCCTTTTGATATTCATTAGAAAGATAAACATGGCTAAATTGGCTGGAGGCAATCCCATTTTAAGAATGAAAAAAATCCATTATGATAACATGCAAAATGCTAAAATGAAAAACTCCATCATAAATTATAGTGTCGGTTTCTTCATGGTGATTATGGAAAATGAGTGGCAATGAACATATATCCTTAGACATCACTTGGGGGCAATGACAAGTAGAGGCGACATGAATTAAGTTAAGGTGATGTACAAATTATACCCATCGAGAGATTGAAAATAGAGGTTATGGAAAGACAAACTTGTTATGAGCTTAGATAACACTTATTTCTAAAAAAAATAGAGACAATGCCAAAAGATTTCGAAGATCCAAATGACATAAAAGAAAGATTGACCGTTCAAAATATATATTTGTGTTTTTACCATTGACTCTAAAAGGTAAGCTCTTTTTAAAAAATCAGAATAAATTGCTGATATTCTCAAGCTAAATTCTCCAATAAGATGTTAATTTTCAAAAGCAATATGTATGTGTGAAAGTTTATTTCAATTTTAGATTTTAATTTTTAATATCTCAATTTATAGTATTTTTTAAAGTGTGATCCTAAAGAAATGAACTTTTTAGATCAAACCTTACCATCAAGTCAACTTGGTGATCAAACTCTACAACTAGGAGATCAAACCTTACAATCAATTAGTTAAAACCCTACAATAAAAAGAATTATCCATACCACTAAGTCAACCTGTAAATCAACCTTGCAATTAGAAGATCAAACCTTGTAATCCAAAAGTAAAGCCTTGTAATAAAAAAGAGGTCACCTTGCAATCAAGAAGTGAAGCTCTATCTGCCATCAGGAGATTAAACTTTGCAATCAAGAAGTAAATCTCCACAATCAGGAGATGAAACTCTATAATAAGGAGATCAAACCCTACAATTAGGAGAAATAACCTTGTAATCAAGAAGAAGAAGAAGAAGAAGAAGCCTTGCCATGGTTCAGCTCTATTATTAAAAGGTTCATAGCCAAATCTCATTACCAAGTAAGTCAAGCTAACTTATTTGAATTTTATATTGAGGTCACCTAATAATCAAACCTTGTCAAGGTTGGTCACCTAAAAATTTAACCCATTTTGCATTTTCATGTTGAGGTTTTTCACTTGATAATTTAACCCATTTTTATGATAAGGTTGGTCACCTAACAATTAGACCCCGTTTTATTTTTTGTTTCAAGGACAATCATCTCTCATTGACCCTTTTCATTTGTATGGATCCCAAGCTTATACCTTTGACACGACCAAAGAGTTGATGTCTTCTTCCAAGTGTAGGAGTGTCGAAGTAATAAATAACTCGACAAGACCGGGGTCGAACCACAGGGAGGTTAACTGTATAAACTACACATAAAGAAATAGATAATAACATAAAAGGAATTGAAGAGAGCTTTGAGATGTGATATTGATATAAGAATTAAACAAGGATAAAATAATTGTCAAGGTTAGATGATCCACTAATGGTATTTCAAACAAGTATAGTATAAACTCTTTTTATTACTCAACTGGAAACCACACACAAAGGAGGTTCCAATCGGATTATAAATTGTTAACATGATTACATTAGTTATCTTATTCAAATAATGCTAATACTTGTAAATGTTGTCAGGTATTCATGATTATAACTTATGTTAACAACAAATCAAGTTCCTTTCATAGCACAAGTGTCGGTTATACTATACGGTTGGGCTATGAAACTGCTAAGTAGTTGTTGTACCAAGGGTTATACAACATAAATCTAGATTAACCATTTAACAAGCAAAGTATTAAAAGTGAACAAGATAACAAATACAAAACATGTTAGTATCAAACATTAGAGTCCATGTTGAGTTTATACTATACTTATTCTTACACCATTAGTGTAACCTTTTCACCTTGACATAATAAACTTAGCTAAACATAATGAAAGAGAGAAACATAAATAAACAAGATAAAAACATAAATAAGATATAAGTTAACTAAGTAAAGGAAATGAAATGAAAAACATAAACAAGAGATTAATATAAACAAAACTTAAGCATTAAAAAAATATAAAAAGAGGGCAAAAACATGATCTTGATCTGAAAACCAAGATGCCTAAATGCATGGAAAATGCCTCCTTTTATAGGCCACAATTTGAAACTATTGATTTGATGACTAATTGTTGAGTGGGTGACCACATCTTGACTTAGTGACAATCATTATCTTCTTGTCCGAACAAAACGTCATTGTTAACGTCAGAATTTGAACATATTGTCTTCATGAAAGTTCTAGGAAATTATCTCAGATTTCCAACAAAAATAGAATTGGTCCATTTGGACTTCTAAAACTTGAGATATGGGCTGAACGCTGAATAGTGTATGGGTTGCAGGACAGATTCCGACTTCTTCGTTGTTGCTAAGATTTGGACTTCCAAACAGCAGAATTGAGTCTTGGACTCCCATGAATGTTTTAGGCCTATGTCTTAGCTTTCTAGCCATATAAACCAAATTGAAATCCAAGATCTACAGCTCCAGATATAACCCAATGACTGAACAGTGTTCCAGTTTGGACTGAACCAGCATCTCTTTTCTAAGCTTAACCCTCTCTTTGTCTTCTCAATTTCAGTAGTTAAACTCATCAATCAATCCTTTGATTTATGTGATAGGCCTGCATTTAAGATGAACATTTACCATAAATTAAAGGTATCTTATAGTATCAGACTTGTTATTATAAAACATGCTTTAGTTAAGGAGTTATTGATACTTTAAGTGCAAAATGATGATATAAAACCTTGATAAAAATGCACTTTTAAATACTAATCACCCTTTTTATTTGAATGTATTATAGGTTGATTCCTTTTTTTACACGGATCTCAAGTCAATCCTTTTATTTTCACTTGCATAGATCCCTAGTTGACCTATTTTTACATGGATCCCAAATTGGTCCCTTTTAAGATCCTAAGTTGATCTCATTTTCATGAATTCCAAGTTGATCCTTTTAAGATCCTAAAATGATCTGGATCCCAAGTTGATCTAGATTCCAAGTTGATCGTTTTATAGATCCCAAGTTGATCCCTTTTTATATGGATCCCAATCTAATCCTTTTGATATAGATCAAGAATTGATGCTTTCATTTACATGGATTCTAAGTTAATCTTTGTAGTTATATGGATCCCAAAGTGATCTTTTTCACTTGGATCCTAAATTGATCCCTTGTTAAGATCCTAAGTTGATCTTATTTGCATGGATCCTAAGATGATCCTTTTATATGCATGGACTCCAAAATAATCCTCTTATTTGCATGGATCCCAAGATGATCCTTTTATTCAGATGCATCCTTCTTTATATTAATCCCAAGTTTTATCCATTCATTTATCTTTTTGTGTAGTCATTTTTTTTCTTTGTAAAACTCACTGTACAAAGTCAAGGAAAAATGAATTTTTTTATTGTTTTTGCACCGTAAAATCTTGTACCTAACTGTCATCATTCATTTTTTACCCTTGTTTTCAATATATTTATAAAAAAATTGGAAAAATACAAAAAACACCAAAATTCACAAAAAATACATTTTTGATATAATTTGGACAATTTCTAGTCATTTTGTAATTTTTGACCATTTCACGTATTGTTTTTATATTGACAAACTTTTCAAAAAAATAAAAACAAATCAGTAGAAAAGAAGAAAAAGAGAGAAAATAAATCTAACAAAAAAGTTTTTAGAAGGATAATATAAATAATAAGAAATAGTTTAGTCTAAAAATAATAATTGCAAAAGAAAAAAAAGAAGAAAAGCAAAGTTATCTTATGGGAGGGGAACATTTTAGAAAAATCTAGAAGATAAGGAAAATTTCTAGAAAAAATTAGAAGTCAGAGGAACTCTCTAGAAAAATATAGAAAGTGAAAGTTAAGAAGGATAATATAAATAGCTAAACACACCTCATACACAAATATATATATATATATATACACACACACACACACACACTCCCACACACCAACATCCTACACACACCAAAACACTATCACTAAAAAAAATCACAAGATACACATGACTCTTTCTAGCTTTCAAAACAAAATAAAAAAGAGAAAAAAAACTAATTGACCCTCACTCACTCTCACTAAACAAGATTAACACACAACAACCACCATCCCTTCACCATAAGCAGCAGCAAGCCTCCCTAGATCTTTTCATGGAGCCATCATAAGTAGTTTTGACACAGTCCAGTGCAACAATGTCACCAATTTTCTCCTTACTCACACGGTTGATTAATTCTTATAGTAGCACCATTAACACCTAACAATAACCTAACTTCTCTTCATCGACCATGACAGGCTCTCTTCCTTATTGCTACTAGCAATAACACCGTGAAGCAATAATGATTGACGACCAATTGACTACAACAACAGTCGTGAGCTTTATCTGTGTGAAGCAACTTTTAATTCCACCATGAACAATAGTAAGAGAGTCTCCACTGCCAGCAGATCCTTCCACAACACAACACTAGCACCAATACTGTGTCAGAAAACATGTAAGGAGAAGAATTAAAGAATAAAAGAATAAAAGTTACAGTAGAAAGAGAAAGTTGAAAGATAGAAAAAAGGAAGAGAGAGAAAATCAAAGTTGTGGAAGGCCATATCTCCTTCCCTGAGCAGTGGTGCAACCACGCTTCGAATCCATTAGCTCACGCTTCTCTAGCAGCAGCAACACGTGAAACCACCCATGGACAATGGTGGTGGTGTGTGGGTACACACGCTGCCACTGTTCCATCGATCTTCCAACCTCAATTTTAGTAGATCTCGGACACGCCAAACACCTTGAAAGGTCGATTCATAAACTCAAATTATTATTTTTTGCTAAAACGTTGTGAAATATAGGACAAAATGCTCATTGTTGCATAAATTTTGGATTATTTGGACATTATTGATTTGGATTGATATATGTTTGTGATTTAAGGTTATTTTCATGAATATGGATTGGACATGAATATTATGAGAATTTACTTTGAATGATTGAAATTATTTTGTTAGGGTATTGTTAAATTTATTGAGTATTTGATTTGGTTTTGTTTTTTTATGTGATTGAATATGGATTATGGACTAATTAATTTTGAATTTGTTTGTTGGTTAGGTGGATAAGATAAGATGATTGAATATAACCATAAAATTTGAATTTGAGAATTTTTGGATCACAGTGAAAAATCTTGGGATGAACATTATATGGACCAATTATTTTTATATAAAAAAATGTTAAAAATAATGATTGATTAATTACCCTTGATGGTATGGTCTAACGTTAGGCCCTGTCTTTCGAATGTTGATTAATAAAGAAAAATAAAAATAAAAATTAAATTATCCTTGTATTAGTTGTTTCTATTAATTGTTAATTGACCCAAGATGAAATGGTTTTATACTAGGCCCTGTCTTTCGGATGTTGGTTATCGGGTATTAGGATCAATTAATATTTGATCAGGGAAATAATTATTTCTATTAATTAATAATTGATTCAGGATGGTATGGTCCAATTTTAAGCCCTATTCTTCGGATGTCGATAAGTGAATAATAATACCAATTAATACATAATCTCTAGGATATTAACCAATAAATTTTTCGGTCACCCCATAATCATTTCAATTTTTTACAAATTCAATTCGACATTCTTATCATTTATTAAGTAGCCTAGGATGATATGATCCAATAAAAGATCTTATTCGAAATGATATAAATTTTCCAACCCACAATAAGCCTTGTATATAAGTGTGCCTATCATTTCTAAATAAGGTAAGATTCAATAACAAGTCCAATAGATGTTGTTTAATGGATAATAAAAATAATACCTTGAATAACATACATATTAGTTTAGAAAAATCCCATTAAAACACATTCATCATTGAAAATAAATAATAACGGTTCTTTAATTATCATAAAACTATGTGATGACTCATTTTCTTTTTATTTTTTTACACGTCAGCTCGCCTCGATATTCACATGTGACAATATTAATATATAATGAAGTAAATTAACATGGAAAACTTACAATGAAAAGATTTAATAAATTTCACAAAGCTTATGGGTTCTTTTTAATTATCATAAAACTATGTGATGACTCATTTTCTTTTTACTTTTTTACACGCCAGCTCGCCTCGATATCCACATGTGACAATATTAATATATAATGAAGTAAATGAACATGGAAAACTTACAATGAAAAGATTTAATAAATTCTACAAAGCTTTGATGCGTAAGAGCCATGAAATATATTAAGGTAGTGTTTAAGATTATGGTATCAATTACTTTTTAAAGTATTTTTCGCTTGAAAGTGCAAAATAATATATTTTTTTATTTTTTAAAATTTATTTTTGATACCAATACATCAAAACAATTCAAAAACATAATTTTAAAAAGAAATTCAAAAATTTTCAAAAATATTTTTTACGGCAAAACAAACACTATGTAGGTATAAAGAAAGTTGTTCTTTGTGTAAGTAAATTGTTAAATCAAGTAAAAATACAAGAATTTAACTCTGAATTTATTAGTTCAAGGAACAGATTGAGTAAAAACAAATATATATATAAGTCCAAATTCAACATGTGGAATCCATATGTCATCATTACCCAACATGTCCTCCACTGTTCATATGTGTTAGCCACACATCATTGTTGTTTTGGTCAGTTTCAACAACTTCTAATTGATGTTATCAACTCTTAAAGTTTGTTTTTGAACCCTAGATAAATTTTATTGAATAATTTGAAATGTTTTATTGAATTTTATAAATTGTATTTTTGTGAATTGTATTGATATCTATGATGGTCTAAGCCATTGCATGTTAGTCTTGGGGGTATGGTGTCATCAAGGGTTTATTTTTATCATGTTAAATATTTGAGGTGTAACATTTTTTTCTAATTTTAGTTTAGATTTTAAAAGAAAACATGTCAATGTGGGTAGTCCTGAGCATAGGAAACACGTTTTGTTTTTCTAACAAATAACAATGTATGTTACCTTATGTAGGATATATAAGGTGATTGTTATTGTCTCTATTATATAACCAGTCCCTTACCTACAACTATGAATACCAATTAGGGTTCATAGTTACTATAAAACTAGGTGGCAATTTCCTTTTTCCAATCATATCTTTTTTTTACATATAACTCACATTCATGTCTCATACGATAGTTTGTAACAATGGACTCAATGAGCCTTTCCATATTGAGCATTTCTTTGTTGAACATTTAGAAATAGGCTTTGATGCTCTTATATTCTTGTTGTGTGATATTGAATAGTTTGATGGTATTTTTTTGGCTGGAATGTTTGTGCTGAAGTAAGAGATGAGTTTTGAGCTGAGATTATGAAAATAAAAGATAGATCCAGCCTTTAGGCTATGGTACCATGCTTGTAGAGATCCATAGAGCATTGTTTGAATAACTTTTCACATAATATAAATTTTTTTATGAACAAGCTGTAGAATGCTTCTCACATTTTGTATGTGCTCTCAATGGTCTGTAAGTCTTTTGTAGTTGTATAAGTTGTCCTTTACAGAGACATAATCTTTAGAGAGTTGAGTGTATAATTTTCTCTAACAAAGTAAAGATTCTCTCACTTGGTAAAGGCTGCTTTTAAGAGCTTGTATAGTCATGGATCTTGTTTCACGCCTCGGTCTTTTTTTATAAGGTGTAAATGAGTGAGACTCAGATGGATATTGATGGAGACTGTCCTTGTTTAGAATGTTTTGTATGATAACAATAGGTGTATCTCTTTTTGTATATTAGAGTGCGAGCATTATTTGCTTGCATTTCATTCTACCCTATCTATTTAATAACATGTTTGGAACCATCTGAATTGAATTCAATTAAAAAGGTTTAATGAAATTTCATGTTGGGAACCCTCTTGAGTGTTAAGAATTGAATTACAATATTTAAAAATGCTTCAAAAATAAATCAGAGGTCAACTCTTCTGATTTACAATTCTAAAGAAGAGAAACTTAATATTAAAACTAATTTTTCCAAAACACCCATTTAGCCTTTTTTTAAAAGACATTTGAAGAAATAAGATGAAGGTAATGAGGGTAATATAGGAAACAAAATGAATTGAATTTTATCTCTTCTAAATATGTGAATTCAATTTATTTATCAATTGAATTCAAATCAAACATTATAATTGAATTCAACTAAAATTAATAATTGGTTTTAAACAACCTATAAAGAACTAGAGTTATCTTTACATACTTAGTGGTGTATGTATGGGAGCTTATTGTTATGTATGAGAAAGAGCGTGAATATGTTGTTGCATACTTGTAACATCATTGAGCATCTGCATATGATAAAAAGAAATGTTGAAGACCTAGAGGAGTTATCCTAAAGTTTTGTTTAGCATGGAAAGAATTTTTTGGTGAAAGGTGTTGTTACTCATTTTTAGGTCCCACGTGCTGGAGATGGCATGTACCCCTTTCGAACCTAGTGCAGGAGTTTAGCTCATGTTTGCTGGAAGATTGATAAAAGCAGAGAAGAAAGAAATGTTTTCGAACCCTGTTTGAGCTGTTTTCTACTCTTTTTATCTCCCCCTTTGCTGTCAAAATCGTCAGGTTTCTTAGATTGATTAGGAGTCTTCATGATGTTAAATTTGTTCCTTCTTTATTTGGTCTTTAAGGTTGGATAAATCTCTCAGATTTTGCACTAAAAAAACTGATTCTGCTGCTGTCGCAATTTTTTATTCCAACTTAGGCTTCGATTCTGACTTGGTTGCGTACAATATCTGACCATCCCAGCTATATTATGTCATTCATGACATGTTAAAGAGTTTACCTACACCTTTATTGGGTCCTAGGGCTCACTGTTTTGATGTCAGACTCTCAGTCAGATTGGGAGGCTCGACATTGTCAGTTGCCGAATCGGATCAAGAGATCCTTTTGACCAACCAGATTGCGGCCAGATTCTGTTCTTCAAAACAAATTTTTCTCACTTTGTATCCCTCATGAAAGTTGTATTCCTGTACGTATAGATGAATTTTGTTTTTTGAATCGCCTGATTTCGATATCAGAAGCTCAAGATATTCCCGTTTGAATATCTAGTGTGAAAGTATGGAATCCTGCCGCGAGAAGGGTTCTAACCCGCAGGTCTAATTCGAGGGTTTACGGGCTGATTTGGAGGACATTTTTTTATCAAGGACTGAATTGAAAAGTTTTAAAATTAGGGATTTAATTGAAGATTTAAATTAGAAGGAACCTAAAATTAAGTACGTTGCATGCAGAACAAACCAATGTTCTGCACGCAACGAACCCTACAACTTCTTTTCATCTTTGGTCCAAAGGCAACGACTTTGAACACCTAGGCCAGCTGTGGAAGAACGTAGAGGAGAGCTGCACCATCATTTAATGGTTGGGATTCTACACGTGGAGAATAATTACCAAGATCACAGAATCAATCAGAATATTTTGCTTCCTAATTTGCTTTATTTGATTGCAAGCCACCTGCGCTTGTGTCTCCAGATTTTTTTTCCTAAATAGAGCTGCGTTTTAGGCTATATAAACTTCCTCTATTGGGAGAAGATGAAAAAAAAAAAGCAGGAGAGGAGGAGAAGAAACGTTGGAGATCTGCAACACATAGAGAGGAAGCTCTGCTGCTAAACATTGACAGAAACTTTCGTTTGTCAAAACTGGTGAGACCTGCAGGAGGTGAAGGAAGATACAAAAAAATAAGTAGAGAAATGAAAGAAAGAAGAGAAAGGGAGAGGAGAGGGAAAAAAACACAGAGAACATATGGAGTTTTTTTCCTTCATCCTTGCATTACTATGAGACGGGGAAAGCAGAACAGAGGAGAGGGAGAGAAGAGAAACTGAAGCTAAAACCAGTAGAGAGAGAGGGACGAAGACGCAGAGCTAAACGCAGGAGATGGACACAAGCAGAGAATAAAGGGAAAAGGGATGAAACAGACGAACACAGATAGATCAACCAGCACCCCTTCAACATCGCTGCAGCTCCTTCGTTTCCGCCTCCAGGTCTATTATTCCCAGCTTTGGCATGCATTCTTAGTTGCATTGTTACTGTTCAAGTGAATTATAATTCACTTGAACAATAACTAGCCAAGGCACACACGAGGAAACTTGCTGCCTTTGTGCCCAGCCAGGTCACTGGCCCAACCAGTGACCCGGCTAGGCCTACTGGGTTCAGCCCAGCCACATGGGCCAAGCTGGACCCTGCCCCTAAAAAAATGAGTGAGATCGTTGGTTTTTTCATGTATTTATTTTATGGTTTTTTTGCATCCACACACACACACACACACATATATATGTCTAAAAAAACAAAAAAATATTTTCTTGTGTGTTGCATACGGCCAATACCCTAATATATTTTGAACATTCCTTTTTTTGAAAAAATAAATATTCGAGATTTTAAAAAAATATGTTTTAGCATGGATTTCTTAAACACAAAAAAATTATTTTCCTACATTTTGGAATTTACAACATGTTTGTAAATTCCAAAAGGTGTTGGCCAAAAAGATAAAAATCTTATTTTTGGGAAATTCATTTTTATTCACCATTAAAATTTGAATAAAGAAATCCCAAAAGAGTTAATATCCAAAATATTATTGGGAGTAATTTATTTATTCACTATTTATATTTGGATAAAGCAATCCCAAAGGGGTTAATATCCAAAATATTATTGGGAATAATTTGCTATTATTCACTATTAATATTTGGATAAAGAAACTCCAAGTGGTTGATATCCAAAATACTTTTCTAGGAATAATAAGTCATGATTATTTATTTAATCACATATCCTTAAAAGAAGTCTCGATTATAATTTGGGACATTTCAATTTTTGACTCCACGGTTTACGAGCCGTGAAAGTATGAAATATTAAGGAAAAATTGGGTTTCTAAAGCACCTTAAATTTCCTTAGATTTCTAACTTAGTTTTTTTGTTTCCCTTCCCTACGATTTACGAGTCGCGAACACTTGAATACTAAAGGGAAAAATGAGCTTTTAAACACATTGAATCTCAGATTTCTATCTTAGCTATCTTTTAATTCATAGGTTATAAATTTATTTCAAATCAAACACAGATTTTAAGAGATCTGCATCGGTTCTTCTTAGCACTCTGTAGACATATCTAAAGGTATGATCTATATTAGTCAAGGGTTCTTACTTTTAGACTTTGAACCCAAGCCCATTCATCATAGTAAACCTATCCTAAGAAAACTGATTAGAGAACACCAACATCATAGCAAAGCAAACCAAACACCAAGCAGCTTACCTTAGGTAGGGTGTACTAGGGGTGTTAATACCTTCCCTTTACGCAACCAATCACTTGCCTTAGAATCTCTGAAAGACCAGTTAGGTTTCCTAGTGACCATAATACTAGGTGTCGACTCCCTTATTCACAAAAAAAACCCCGAAATCAATTCCCTGCTCCTGGGGAGGGTCGCCGCGACTCCGCGCTCTAGCGAGGGTGCGACAAAAGGTGTGAAATATGAATGATCTAGCTTTTTGTTTAGTTCTCACAGACAACACTGCTAATGAATTTGTGAAAAGACTTTATATAGAAATTAGGCTTTCCATGAGACATAATCGCAGGCCAAGACATGTGGGTTTGAATTGGTCTTTGTGTATGAGCTTGATTATTCCTAAAAAAAAAAGTCCCTTATGGTATGGGGGACTCTTTGATGCTTAAGATAGTATATTTATTAGAGAAAATGAAAAACAAATGTATGAATGAATTGTTGAAGAGTGAAATTATTAACCTCTAACTTTAGAATTTGTTCTATTTATCTGATGACCTAAGGTATTTATAGACCTTGATCACATTAGCTTACTTTAATATATGGAGCTGTGAATGATAATTAATTGATAGAAATATTGGTGTCCATCATTAATTGTAGTGTCTCGCTCATTGGTGGAGTGGTTGGTGAATGCTAGTGACACATTGGCTAGAAATAACCATTGGCAGAGAAATGAGGTATCTGATTTGCATAGAACATGGTGTGCATTACACCACAATCATTGGTGAGAAATATGGTACCAACCTTGCATATAAGATTGTACTTATAAAGAATATAAAAGTAAAGCATATAAAGTTTTATGGGCGTGAAGGGACATGACAATGTGTTCTAACTCCTCGAAACTCAAAAAAATATTCAGGAGTGTATGTAGTGGATGGCCTCCTACAAGGGTAAGTGCGTGGCCTTTTGATTTGTGACTTGAACATTATGGGTGTTGCCAAGGCAATAAGACAATAAACGTGTTATCGTTTAGTATTAGCCTAAACGGCAACATATGTGTTGCCATTTGTTTTGGTAAAAAAATATGCACAATCGTAATTTGTTTTTTAAAAATAAAGCATATAATAAAGGGCCATATAAAAAGAGGTCAGACATCTGGATATGGATGATTGGGCCAGCATGTCTGACCTAATACAAAAAAGGTTAGACCTGTGATCTTACTTTTTGTCCACCCTCATGTTTTTATAAAATAAACATATGACATCTCATTTACAATGATAGATAACATGTCATCTATGGTAAAGATTGTAGCTATCAAAGGTGGATGAAAATTCACAGTCCAATTTTGTAGATCAAAAAAATCAATTTTCAATCATTTTTTCACCCGGAATGAGCTAAAAAACACCACAAATACCTAAATAAACTCATTTTCGATCTAAAAACACCCATAAATTGTTCTAAATGCCCAGGAATAAATTAAATAAAAATATTTTATGAGCCCCGATCTATGTTTTTTGATGATATGACAGTTCAAAACACTTTAATAGTACTACTCTCATCAAGAGAAATCGAGGACACCAAGATTGGCTTTTATTTGGAGTTGGAATGAGGCCATCTGATCAATTTCTCTCTTCTCTCTCAAAACTTAGGGATTAAAATGTAAAACAAATGAAATTTAGGATAAAAACTAAAAATAAAAAAATAAAGAATTTTTGGATGAAGATAAATCTTTTTGCTTGAGTTTAAAAAAACCCCTTTAGTTTTTTTGTTTATTATTCTGGTCCTTCTTTTAATTTTTTTTAACACCATAAATTTAACTCTTATTTCATGAAATTGGCCTTTAATTTAACCATCAAATTTGATAAAACACCTTGAATTGTCAATAAAATGCAAATATAAGAAAACATTTACTGATAAAAAATAACAAATATCACATGAAAGGATGAAATTGAATAGAAAAAAAGTTTAATGAATCTAAGCTAATGAATAATGAACAAATTACAAAATAAAAAGGCATTGTTCAATGAATAATGCCATCAGTAGTGAATCTAAGCTAATAGACAATAATGAACAATAAAGATCTGTTCTTTTTTTAGTGTTATTGTATAATATGTTTGAAGAGTTTTTCACTTGAGGAAAACACAATGTATTAAAAAAAAAGAAGAGAAAACCCACTCATTTCTTAGGTGTCTAAGGGAGTTTAGACAAGATAGGTTGTAGTTAGTATCCTAGATCAACATAACCTACCTTTCAACAAGTACAAGGACAAATCACAAATGCATTAAATGCACATATGTTCATGGAGCACGTGACACCCATCAAATGGTGTTAAGGACTGACCTTATCATATGGATAATGCATATGACCTCAATATTAGTTCTCAACAGTTCCTCACTAACTCTAAAAACTATTTGGTAAAGTTACTATGAGCTTTTTAAGAGTTGTACACAATTACACTTTCTCTTTGTTAGTTTAGAAATTACAATTTACATACCATAACTTATAATATTTATGACACTTTATATCCTCACTGAAGCGCTCAAAAGAAAATTCAACAAGATAGTTTGATTTTTTTTTATAAGATTGCCGTTATATTCTAAATAATGATGAAAAAGCCTTTACAATGTTAATATTACAACATTACCACAAGATTATTGTTGTTATTGTTTTTAAGCAGTTATTACATATAATATGTTTTTTTAACAAAATTCCCTTATTTTTGAACATCATCTTTAGTCACTATATTCTCATCATCTTTACTGCTATAATTTCAGCAGATGATCATACTATTAATAATAATAAGCAAATATACACTAACATTATAATTTCCCCCCTTACACTGTCAACAAACATACAAATGTTGCTAATAAGCACACATACACATCACCCATATTTTATTCCCTTCCATACTGCTAAAAAATTCTCTCACACAAACACACACATACTGCTAACAAGAAAACACACACACAATATCAGATTCCACACTGCCATCATAACAAGAACATACATTACTAATAAACAAAAATAGCAAATTATATACCACATTGTTATCACAACATGAACACACACTGATATCATAATTTTTATAGATTCCATAACCATATTATCAACATATCTTCATCTACATCAAAAGTTAATAATACTGTACAAAGCCGTAACAGCTTGGATGGACCAAACTTCTAGAATATAAAGTACATCAAATGTGAGAAAAAAAGATGGCTATCGGGATATTGAAAATAAAAGTTAGTAAAAACAAGTAAGTCTACAGATGTGATGACAAGTCATGTGACAATACCTTTATTGATTGGTGTAAATTTAAAAATAGAATTGAAAAAACTACAAGAGAGAAAGAAAGTGCTAATGATGTTGAGCCAATATTATATTAAGTAGATGTATAAAGCATAAAAATATTACTCTGTTTAGATGAATTACATAGAGTTTGGATCAAGAATCTTAATATGAAGAATAGCTTTGTAGATGTAAAGTTATTGTTGATAACTAATTTAATATGTGCAATGTTATTATATCTAACTATTATATTATTTATGTTGAACAAATGACATTAAACAAATGTATATACTAGTAAAGAAAATGTATGAAACATAAATATTATTCCATTTAGGCAGTCTAATATAATAAAAGAATATAACAAAAGCATGCACATTAAGTAAATACTATTAAGCCATCATTAACAAAAAAATATCTAGCAAAATCATTCATATTAAGGTAGCCTAATATAATAAAGCATCCATATTATATTTTCATAACAACATCTAAGAAAAACATTAATTTATGTTATCATATTAACAAAACATTAACAACAACAGTAGTTAACAAAATTCAAAACATCCATATTATTTGCAATCCTCACTCAATGCATCCTGTCTATAGTGGTGAGATAATGTACCGACACCAATCTACAAGTTTGTGAATATTGATTAGTAAATATCAAGCTTATTGTTATACCAATAGAATTATAAAGCATATTTATGAAAATCACTTATGTTTGGGTAAAGGGTTAAAAGGATATATCAACATCACTTATGTTTGGGTAGAGGGTTAAGAGGGTGTACCAACATCACTTACATCCTCTGCCACCAATGGATACTTTTACACCTCTATCATGATTGAATCCTCTCCCACTACTAGGACCTCTAACTTATTTATCATTGTCCCTTTGACAAGTCCTAGAGTTGTGGCTATATAGCTTGTAGATATTACACCTAAGTGTTAAAACCATTTTTTTAAAAGTACTAGGTTGATTTTCTTCTTATTCTTTTCATATATTCTTTCTCAGTTTACCTATGTTAATCTTAAAGTTTGGAGGTAAAACAATCACCTCTTCTTTGTTTGGATTTATATCAGACTCCAGTAATAGGTGAACCACTTTACTGTAAGTCTTTATAAATGTCTTAATGGTATAATACACATGATAAAAATCTTTTAAATCCATTATTTTGTGATGCACAAAAGGGTATAACATATTTGCATGAACTATTAGTCATTATCCATTCATTATAGGAGCATTGTTTCTTCTCTAAATTAATAGAAACTCTTGTATGACCCTTAACAACTTGATACTCATCATAATTTGCTAGAATCATGCACAAAATGTGTGATCTTTGTTTCGTAAACATGCAACTTTAGCAAACCTATCATGAAACCTATACATAAGTTTTAACCTAATATTCTTTGGTAACACAACAATTTTCCAACCTATCTATCAAATGATTTAGTCAAATTATTTGTTACATTACTACCTTTACTTCAGGATTAAACAAATGCCTTGTCCAAGTCTTATGGAGATGTTCTTCAACCAATTCAAAGCATTATTATCGATATCCCCAATCTCCCTCATATAAGTTCAGTAGTTGAGATTTGTATAAGTTTGAGATACACATCAAAATCCTATTTTAATCTCCAAACCAGGAAATCCCCTTTTTCTTTAAATTAGTATAAATATGCCTTGAATAGTGTTTGTGTGTTGCCTATAGAAATATTTCTACAACATTTTTAGGTAGACTCTATAAAATAATATACTAATAATTAGAAGAAAACATAAAAAAGCAAGAGTTACACAAAATATAATATAAAATAAAACATACATTTTACCTATCATACATGATGGATAATAGCTTATAGCTTATTATTGTTTTGACTGATCCATATAGAGATGCAAAAACCATCTCTATATGTCATTATTTTCTGTTTTCTGCTTCAATAATATCATAAGCAATAAGAAACAATTCATTGTTTGCATTCAAAACCACTGTTGCTAATAACACAACTCTATATGAACCATTTAGATGACATCCATTAATCTTAATAAAAGGTTTATAGCCATAAAAAAAATCCATCCTTTATGGCTTTCAAACAAATGAAAACTCTTTAAAACTTGGTGAATAAACATCAGTATTGGATATATCTAAGCAACCTCTTAAAAAAAACTCTTTATTACTCCTTTTTACAAATTCTCTAGTTTTTGTCTTAGCTCTCCACAACTATATTAGATGGGGTTTATCCCAAACTTTATCATCTAAATTTGTGTTTAGAGCTTCATTAGATACATTTGAGTCAACATTAATAATGGGTAGTAGTTTCTTAGCTAACCATTTTGAATTAGCTGCTTTGATAGTTGATGGCCTAATAAAACTATTCTCCCATCTCAATGATTTAATTATGAATGTTTTCCAATCATGAACCAACACCCATTACCAATACAATTTGCTTTCATATTCTTTTTTTGATTAATTGTTCTTTTTCGATGATAATTATTTGTCACCTTATATTCCCTTAACACATCTCTAAAGTGATTCAAACTATTAAAAATTTGACTCTCTTTAAAATTAATTGATCTATTAATTGAAACCTTAAATATTTTACATTTAAATTTAGATGTTGGATCAACATTCTTCTTCTTTATCCTATAACTTTCTTCCTCACTACTCTCAATTCAACATCGACATTGTAAACTTCACTACTAATTTTCTATTCCTTTTCTAAATTAGAGACACAATCAAAAGCAAAATCACCATTAATGCAATCAATCCATTCATCGTCATTTTCATTACAAATTCAAAGCCTTCCTCATCTGAAGAAACATAATCATCATCTTTATTATTTTTATCATATTCAGTAGCAAATTTAAACCCCTCATTCTTTACACTAGCACTTCTAACATTTACACCAATTTTTCCAACATTTACAATGTCATTTTCAATATTTACACTACCACTACCAACATTTGTACTTCTAATATCAACATTAGCAGTGTCAACAATATTATCATCTACATCCATACCTTCTTCATTTACTTTACATCATCATCATATGCAAGAAAATATTTAGTACCAGGTGACCTACCATCATTTGGTTTACCTGAATAATATTTTGGCATTCTAAATGTTAGAGAACTACTTATAAGATCAACATCAACATAGATATGCATATATTCTTCACCCTCATGCATATTAAACATCATTAACATCAAGGTATCATTAAAAACTTGAATTCTTCTATCATCCCAAATTTAAAGACCTTTCAAGTCGACCTCAAAAACTTGTTTACATATGAACAATATGTCCATGTAAAAAATACACTCATAATCGTTTTCGACGTATGTAAAATTGTCATGATGAACAAAAAAAAAGGCATTTTATGTATTGCAATGGTGAAACATAAAATATTAGATAAAGGTTAAACAAAGAGTAAACAAGGGTTAAACAAAGATTATTTAATGGTTAAACAAAGATTAAAGAAGTTTTAAACAAATATTCAAAAATTAAGGTTTTGTTAATAGTATGCCACACAAATCAATTTAGGCTTTTTAGGGTTTTGAAAAAATAAGAATAATTGATTTACAACATGCAAAAGTGTTAGGGATTTTGAATATTATTGATTGAATAAAAAATTTCATTTCGTAGGGTTTTCTAGTTTAAGGACTTATGAATTAACTGCAACAAAATTGTTTATTTTTTTATAACATTAAAATGCATTTGCCATGACTTTTGAAATCTTGATATGAAAAAAAATCGTGTAACTACAATCACATACTTGTGTTTTGCTTGGTTCCAGAGAAAAAGAGGAAGAAAATTCCAGCAACAAAACCTAAGCGAAATCGCGTTGTAAGTGAAGAGAAGAAAAAATCGATTAAATAAAGTAGGTTTTGATTTTTTTAGATTTTTTGTTTGTCGAGAACACGTGGCGTGAATAATAAATTTAGAGTGGATTGGTCTATCATTTAGGCTATTTGTGTTATATTATAATATATATGAGGGTATACTTGTTATTTTGTTCAAATTTAAATCTTGAGTTGACTTGGTATGTAAATTATAATTTATGAAATTACAATGAGAAATTGTAATTGTGTGCAAATTTTGGGAGGTTGAGAGTAATTTTTCCAAACTATTATCTCCTAATGATGATATGTATGCATTAAGGGTTTGGAGACTTATCCTTTTACCTCAGACTCCATGCAAGTTACTAAGACTGATAGCTTATAAACAACCATGAGTTATAGGATAGAGGATTTTGGATTTCATCTTCTTTAAATTTCTTATTCACTCTTAACACATTTCAACTCTCCAACACACATCACATTGCCTTTTCAGACCTATTTCTCACCATTTCCTTACTAATATAAGTATCGAAAAGTCTCCAACTTTTTAAAGAAACTTGTTTTGCAAAAACTTTATCTCACCACTTTCCATGTTCAATAAAAGACGAAGACAATGGTTGGGTGTAAGAGCGCAAATTTGTATAGAGATTTCTTGATCTCACCAAGTTTTAATTTAAAATTCAGCTTTGTTCTTTTTTGTTAAGGATTTTGTTTTGAATTGGAAGGTAAAAAGGGTTCTAATGTGAAGGTTTTTCTGCACTTTTATCTTGTTGACCACCCTATAATCTTCTCTTATTAACAATCAAACGTGAGGTAAAAGCATGCACGTACCCTAATCAAAATGCACATCTTAATTTGAAGGAATATCTTGATTGCAAGATTCTAAATTCTAATATCCTCTCTTATATGACTTTATTTGATTTGCATAGATATATGTATTCTTCTCAAGCTTTGATGATATATATTATTTGTATCCATACTACCAATTAAGATATGTACATTTGTATATGTGTTTATTGAAAGCATTTTTTCTTCTAAGACAAATAAACACATTAAAGTAGTTTTTTTTCACACTTCTAAGCCAATTAGGTTTTTTTTATTTTATTTCTTTGTCTCCATCCCAAACTACCCCAACATAACCTAATTATACTCTTCATATTATTGATGAGTTACTTTTTAATTAAGATTTTTATAAATAAAAATAATCTTAAATAAAATAGGTTTGACGAACATGTCAAACTCAAAATACTTATGCTTGACAATCAGCCAAGTTCAAAGTAACGTGGGTCTTACGAACATATTAGACCCAAAGAACTTGATAATGTTCAAGTTCTAGGGCTATATGTCTGATTGTTGACGATCCTGTACAATAAAAATATAAAAAACATGATAAATTCTCATGCCTATACTCTTAGGTGTATACAAGGTCTCTTAAGGGACCTACTATACTTACTATCTCATTAATAATATGTAATAGATATTTGTTTTCCATTAATGTCGCTAAAAATAGAGGGTTTTTTAGTCATTCCCTTATCTGAATACAACAAGGTTCAAGGGGTATAAATACACCCTGAACCATTCAAGTAAAAGGTTAGAACTTTTTATCTCTTAAGATAAAAAAAATATATAGATTTTAAAGCATTAACCAATTTAAAATTCAAGAACAAACATCATTGTTCCTTGAATTTAAGTAATTTATTTCCCTAAGTCGTTTAATATCTTTCCCATAAATATACCGACTTTATCATTATAAGATCTTTAAGTCCCCTCTGATTGGGACTATTTTTGTAGGTACTCGAACTTATATCATAAGTTTAGAGTTCCTTAGATTAAAAAAAAGGAAATCCAAACGCTTACATATTGATTAACCTTGACCCCAAACACTAGATAACCTCTTTTTTTTTAATATATTTTGAATTTTGGGACATCATCAATTATCATTTAGGTATTATTTGATAACAACAAATGAAATAGTGAGAATGCAAATGAAAAATGTATTCTGATTAAATGAATGAAACGAGAATGAAAATGAAGAGTGGGAAAAAATATTTAAAAATAATTTCATTCTTATAAAAGAGATGAGAATGAAAACAAGGACATATATTACTTTTTTTAAAATGATGTAATTTTTTATTATTATTTATATATTAACCACCTTAACTAGCATCCTTTTTTTTTTTGATCAAATGTAAGAATTGTATAGATAAAAAACAAGCTGGAGACCAACAATACATGTATACAGACATAACCAGACAAAGGGAATAGACTCCCTTGAACAAACTAAAAGCAAGACTATCTTGCTGAACAGAATTATACAAAGCTGACAAGCACAGAAAGGCTTGTTCAAGCAAATAACCAAACAACGTGCTTAACAGAAAAATACAAAAGACCAAGGGAACAAACTTCCTTAGATAGGCTAAAACAATTAAACCCAACAATAGGCACTGCCAGCAACCAATCAGCAGTAAGCCAAGCACCTGCAGAAACTGCAAAACATCAATGATCCAACCACTGCATAAAGCAGCACCCAGGAAGAGGATACAACCAGGAGTAGTAATCCAGCTTCAACTATAAGCAAAGCCAGCAGCCAGAAGAAAACAGGAACAAAGCACCAGAGGAGGCTGACATTCAGACCCAAAGTCGCACCAACCACCTACGAGAAGTTGCTGAAAGGAATAGGGTCCAAACACGAAGCCGATAGACAAAAGCTGATACCAACAACACAATAACAAAGGACAAGCCTTCAAAAGGGAAAATCAGCAGTACTACCAGAGCAGCTACTACTAGTAGCAAACAGCAACAGGGCTATACACAAGGCCACAGGCAGAAGCGGAAACCAACAACTCTACAACAAAGGAAACTCTCCAGTAAGCGAATACCATATTATAAAAGATAAGACCAGCAGTAACAGACAATAGACTGCAGGGCAGCCCCAAGCATCCAAACCACCACCGCAATTAAAATCACCACCACAACATGTGACTACAGCAACAGCAGCAGCAGGCATAACCCAGGCACAAACAGAAAAACTGCACAAAAACCAAACTGCACCAAGCTAGGACAACTGCCCTAGATGAGGCAACCAGGGAATCTACACAGGAGAAAAACCCAAACTAGTAAGTCACAAATGTCCATTTTGTATGTCTTCGTACGGCCAACCACCGCATGGTGTTTCAGAGATTAGTTAACCCTGGTAGTCCAAAGGAAGAGAGTCATGGGGATGCAGGAAAAGGGGGGGACCCTTCTACTACCAACATGATTCCTCTAGTTATGATGTTTCCCATTACTCTTGATAGTGTCCCCCAAAGGAGGAACATCAGAAGGGCTTTTCGCCAGAATACATTCCCTTGAATTTTGAGGTGCGAAGCAAGGGACAACTCTCGAAACCACACCTGCACATACTGAAGCAACTACTGCCCTTGCACGGACTGGGGAACCAACCACACCAGCACATACAGAGGGAACCAGATCTTTACAAGAATTCACATCGGACACAGCTTCGACTACAATCACCTCCTTCCCTTTGGGGGTACTACTTGTGTGCTTATTTGATTTCCGTCTACGCTCCACTGTAATCCAGCCATCAGGAGCAACACTAGGAGCCTGCTTAGTAATCACAATAGTTGTATCCGAGGAAGCCTCTGGAGTACCCTGGACAGGTAGGGGCTGACTCTGCTCCTACGTACCAGTGGGAGTAGACATCTCATGTTGGTGTATCTGAGGTCCCAAACGGCTAAAAACACTCCTTTTACCGGCTTGCACAGTCGAAGTGTTAGCCGCAGTTGTTGTACTGGCAACAACTTTGGGGCAAAGAAGCCGAGTATGTCCAAGGACATTACAAAAGTTACATAATTTTGGCAAAGTTTCATAGACAACCTTTTGGCGAAGTATTGGACCAGACAGCAAAGACACCTCCACATAGTGTTGAAGGTCCTCACGAAGGTCTAGTTCAACCAACACACGTGCATATGATAGACGAGAGAGATTAGAAGTCATTTGATCATATTGGATAGGCTTGCCAAGAACACTAGCTATCTTGGATAAACAAGAGGGAGACCAACAACATAGAGGAAGGTTTGGGAATTTGACCCATACTGGGACCTTTGTCATCTCCTCACTGGAGAAATCAAAAAAAAATTTCATCGGCCTCAGAATGAGGGGTCTCCTGTATACCAGGTATGGACCTCCACGAAGAACAGAGAGCTTGTCCTCCTCACGACTGAATCTGTAAATCAGCCACCTAGAATCATGAATAGTGAACGTAGCCTCACACTTCCATACAGAAGAGATAATACCATTCAGAGCCCTGTAATCCGTGCTTTTATTAGAGACATAGCCAACTGCACACAAGTTCCAGACTTCAAACTGAGGGTGGAAGTCCTCAGGAGAGATGGCACGGGTCTTAGTGAGATGATTGAATGAGAAATTTTAGAGCTTTGTACATGAAGTAGTTGAACTACTAGCGGAGAAAAGATCTCTCCATACACTACTACTTGGAGTAGAGGAAATAGAGGTACCTGCTACTGCGGTTGTAGTAGGTGGGCGACCTCCTGGAGAGAGAGAGAGAGGGAGGCACGGGATTAGCAGGAGGAGGAAGCAGGGGGTGATTTGAGGGGGCCATCATAGTCATCATTAGAGAAAGAGAAATCCAATTGTTCCTCTTCCAGGAGCGCTTCAACCAAAACTTCATCTTCTGAGCAATATTCTACAGTAACATTCTCCAAAAGAGTAAAGCCAAAAGCAACCTCAGGGATAGGCGTAAGAATGATTAGTACTTAAAAGTGCATTATCACTAAGGCTTTATATCATCATATTGCACTTAAAGTATTATTAAATTTCCTAACTTAAGTATGTTTTATAATAACAAGTCTGATAATATAAGATACCTTTAATTTATGGTAAATGCTCATTTTAAATGCAATCCTATCACATAAATCAAAGGATTGATTGATGAGTTCAACTACTGAAATTGAGAAGACAAAGAGAGGGTTAAGCTTAGAAAAGAGATGCTGGTTTAGTCCAAACTGGAACAATGTTCAGTCATTGGGTCATATCTAAAGCTGTAGATCTTGGATTTCAATTTGGTTTATATGGTTAAGGTGAAAAGGTGACACTAATGGTGTAAGAATAAGAATAGTATAAACTCAACATGGACTTTAATGTTTGATACTAACATGTTTTGTATTTGTTATCTTGTTCACTTTTAATACTTTGCTTGTTAAATGGTTAATCTAGATTTATGTTGTATAACCCTTGGTACAACAACTACTTGGCACTTTCATAGCCCAACCGTATGGTATAAACGACACTTGTGCTGTGAAAGGAACTTGATTTGTTGTTAACATAAGTTATAATCATGAATACCTGACAACATTTACAAGTATTAGCATTATTCGAATAAGATAACTAATGTAATCATGCTAACAATTTATAATCCGTTTGGAACCTCCTTTGTGTGTGGTTTCCAGTTGAGTAATAAAAAGAGTTTATACTATACTTGTTTGAAATACCATTAGTGGATCCTCTAATCTTGACAATTATTTTATCATTGTTTAATCCTTATATCAATATCACATCTCAAAGCTTTCTTCAACTCCTTTTCTGTTATTATCTATTTCTTTATTTGTAATTTATACAGTTAACCTCCATGTAGTTCAACCCCGGTCTTGTCGGGTTATTTATTACTTCGACACTCCTATACTTGGGAGAAAACATCAACTCTTTGGTCGTGTCAAAGAACATCAGGACACACAACACTGGCCATTGGTGGGGGCATGGGGGGAAGAACAGGGGAAGATGAACAGGATCATGCAGGATGGCTTTTCCACGTGTTACAGTAGCTGCAACTTTCCGCTTGTTTTTGGCCATTTGAAATGAAGCACAGGCGGAAAAAAGAAAAAAAGAGAGGGAACCGAGAAATTGAAAACTGAGGGGGGAAGGAGAAGGGAAGAAATCAGAGCTATGAAGACAAGGAAGCCAAGAGAAATTCAAACTCCAGACCCTGCCAGCACAAACAGTGGAATCAACTCCATGAAGGAGGAAAGCATCTCTCTCTAGATTCTCTCTCAAGACCGGCGTGACTGATAGCTCTTTCTTGATACCTTAACTAGCATCTTGCTATCAAGGGTGGTGGTGATACATTTTTTTAAAAAAAATTATTATTATTATTAATGCAATATAACTTTTTTACCATTATAATCACAATCACCACTCTTCCATTGTCATTACCACTTTTCTTCCACCACTCTCATCATTTTATGTGGTGGTGGATTTTTTTAAAATATATTATTATTACTGCTACATCATTTTTTTTATTACTATTACCATCATCACAGTCACCTTTATTATTTTTATTACTATCACTATTAATGATATATATAATAATTATTTATTATTTATTTTCATAAGGCATTAGAAATTTAATTTAATTTCATTCCAATTTGTTATTACCATTTCAAAAACAATATTGGAACAAAAATATTATTCTGATTCCTTCATCTTTCTTCAATTCTTCTATTCATATTCCGAACTTCTAATAATCAAACAACAACTTCGGATTTAAATTCCAAGAAAGTCACAAGAAAATTATTATGCCCAATTTTCAGAACCTCTAAGAATTCACCCACTGATTAGTACTGATGCCTCAAATTTATTTATTGACGGAATATGCGCCACAAAATAGATAGCATAAGTTATGCCAGCGAATTGATGCCTGTAGCTGTAGCTTTCTTAGACAGAAACAAGTAACTAATATGAAATATTTTCAACTCCAACACATCGTTCAAATCGTTCAAGGAAAGCAAATACTGGCATCAGAAATGCCCTATGAATTGTCCAGGTAAACTTTCATGTTTATAGACATTTTGGGCCAAGTCAATTTTCTGTTTAGAATGGCCTTCTTTACAAAGCACTTCTGCGGAGGACCTTATAGAAGAGCATCCGACCGCTTACGCAACCCAGATGAAAACAAATCCTCATGCAAGAGGCAAATATCGATACAGCAGGGATAAACAATATGATTCAGATACAAAAGAAAGCACACACCACTAGTTGGCAGCTCCAGTTATAAAATTCTACTAGACAGGTAAAGCAATTTATAGGCATTGGCAGCTGAATAAAAACCAAGTGGCAGACCATATAATTTGCAAACCATAATGCATTCCCCCAGTTTACAATTTGAAAGAAAGGACCAAGACAACTTGATAGCTGAATTCCTTAATGTCATCAATGTGCTATACTTGAAACTTCTTAACCTCTTCTGGCCACAGAGTCTGAAAAGAGATGTGACACAACCTGGGAAAGAATCTCTAGTTCTGCAATGACTGAAGGGTGATGGTGATGGTAAGAATGGGAAGGCCATTTCTCAATGTATATCTCAGCCATTGAACTAAGGAAACATAGATACATGCTGACCATTATCATCAATTGGCAAGTTCACAACTAAGCAGAATAATTCAGATCTTACAACTGGTCTGACAAGATTGTTTATGTTGTAGAAAAAGCGTCCTATTTCTAAAGTTAGGTTGAAATTGTAGACCATGCTAATTATTTAGCACGGGTAGCAAATTGAACAACACATATGATAGTTAAGAGTGTTATAAAAGTTTGCTTGAATCATCTGATGCACGGCCTAAACTTTAAAAGAAAGATGGGAGGGGGTTGAGTCAATAGTGGAATCTTTTAATCTATTTGCCTTTAGAAGCAAATGATTGAGAGAATCCTGAGCACAATCCAATTGCAGATAAGTAAGAGGTCCACCTGAACCGTATCCAGAAATTGATTTCTTCACATCTTCAAGTCCATCAACACCTTCCCATTTCAAATTAGGAACCTGTGACAAAAAAATCAATACCCGAACAAGGGCGGAGCCTTGTAGAAGGCTTAGGTGGGCTATAGCCTAGGTAAAAAAATTAATGCAGATCTAATATGTTAATAGTTACTAAATCAATAGGAAAGTAGCCCATGCTTTTCGTCCCAAGTGGAATGCCAAAAGAAGCAAGCAAAGGGGCTACCACTGTAAGTGCGCAAAGTTAGTCACAGGGAAACCTCCAAGTTCTTTCTAACCTCCTACTCATTAAACTTTGATGGCTTGCTTGCTTGTTTTGTTTAGATTGTTTCCTTTGTGGTGTCATTCTTTCAACCCTGTCATAAAAAATCTAATAACCCACTTTTTCTTTGTTTTTTTTTACAGAAAACCTAACACAAATAATTAATTGGTTGTTTTCTTTTGTCTTTTACACGGAGAACTTAAACACAAATAATTAATTGGTGTGAGAATCAGATTTACATGCTTTCCAAGTAAACTGAAGTTTTAACTTTTTTTCTTCTCAATAGTATACCAAGAGCTACAAAAGTGCAAAATCACCAGGTAAAAATTTACAAGCCCTAACTTTTCATAAACACAAATAATTAATTAGTGTGAGAATCAGATTTACATGCTTTCCAAGTAACCTGGAGTTTTAGTTTTTTTCTTCTCAATAGTATACCGAGAGCTACAAAAATGCAAAATCACTAGGTAAGAATTTACAAGCCCTAACTTTTCATTTTGAATTCAATATTTTACATTCATTGCAATAGACTGTACCCTGAAAATCTAATAGTTTGAATACGTTAAGTTTTTTTAATACTTTAATGAGTATCAATTTATACTTTTATAGGTTATGATTCGCTGAATACCTTATAAAGTGCGTTGTCTTAATTTGTGTAGAGTAGAAAGAAGCATGATTAAATTGTTTAATGACAGTTTTTCTTTCGTGTTTTTTTTAATTGAACCATTCTAGACCATATTTTTTCAATTTTCTGCAACCACTTCAAGCCAAGCTAACATGAATTTGAGTTAAGCTTGAACAAGCCAAGGTTATACACAACAACCAGAACTGAAGTTACGAGGACACAACAAAAAATAAACACATTAAAAAACATGATACGAGGGCTGTGAGGTTTGAATTTAGACTCATGAAAAAACATGAAATAAACACATGAAAAATTAATTTACTAGTTATTTCGAAATTAAGTTCCTCAAATTTCCCCGTAGTCTGCATCACTATTTTATCCTTGTATATTATACATTTCATGAATATTCTATTGTGACATTAATATCTTTTCATCTTGCACCTGACTTCCCTAATCCCTTTTACTTGAATAGGTTATAAATTATAATGGAAAATCAAGGAAGCAAGAGAGGAAAAACTATGCTTTCATTATTTAAATCAAGCGAACAAACATCAACCAGTAAAGGAAGATGAGTTCTTAACGGATTCTATGATGATTTATATTGAACGAGAGCTTGTTGAAGATATTGATTCAGATTCTATCATAGATGAATTCTATTTTACAAATCATCGAAGGATGCAACTTCGATAGTGTAATTTATTTTTATTTTATTTTTATTTTTATTTTTTATATTTTATGTTATGTATTTGGATTGAAATTTTATTGTTAACTTGATAAATATTTATATATAAGTTAATAATTAATCTTAAAAAATAATTTATATGTATTTATAATGTAGCCGGACAGAAAAAATTCCTGGATAACCCAAATATCCTAGCTAGATAAAACAAAATATCACCCAAAAAAGAAAATCTGACATTCTTTCCAGAATTTGACTAATCAACAAAAAAAGTGATTACTTTTAGGTCAGAGAAACTTAAATGGACAGTAAAACAGTCCATATTAATATTTTTGTGACAAATGAATAAATGTGCAATGCAGAAGCATACTAGAAATGTTAACTTTCAAGTAATTTCAAATCCAGCAGGTAATGGTGATTGGATGGTGTACATGCACCTGCTGAGAGGGCAGCTGGAGTTCATCGAGACAGAAGCTTCCAATTTCCTTAGGCCCTTGACTTTTAATTATCTACGTTACCTAACTGTATCAAACTAGCTAGATAGCAGCTATCTGGCTACGATGTTGTAATTAATTATTATTGCCATGCTTGGATGGATTGATCGAGCTCCCTGCCTGATTTCATCACCACCCGTTGGCTTTCTTATTTTGTCACTAAATTTATAGCTATTTAATATTTGCCTTATTTTTCAGCTAATTCTAAGGGATGGTCAAGTAATTAAAAAGCTTTATCCATTCTTTAATTTATTAGAGTACTTGAACCTTAGAATTAATTTTATCTAAGAAATTTCATTAAATATATCTTGATTGATGTGAATAATGTATTTTTAAAAGTATTCGAGAAAAAACTAATTCCAACTAGTATAAAAATTATTTTAAAAAACACCTAATTTATCATTGATAAATTTTTTAATGCCAATAATTTGGGTTGGCCCGATTAATCGATCGATCGATGCGTGAGTGTGCATATATACATGGACACGTCTGATCAATAAACTATGTGTATATATACTACCTAGCTATACGTAACGTTAATTTATCTTCAATTTGTTACTATAACAAATCAAAGCAGGCTGGCTCGAATATTTTAGATCTCTTTGGAAGAAAAGGAAGAGCATAAATATATTTAATTATTTGAGGACTCCTCAGATCCCTCAAACTCCAAATTATACTATAATATTATATGAACATGATTGATTTGATATTTTGTAAATGTATAGCTTTTCTTGTGAGGGAAAAGAAAGAGATAGGGATATCTATCTATATTAATATTAAGCTGTGAGGTTTGTGAATATATGCTAATTAATTTATGTTCTTGGAAACCTATCATACTTCACAAATTAGCAAGGTTTTTTTTATTGTTTTAATTAAGTAGAGTAACTTGCTAGATAATAGTCTGCCATCTAGTTGAGCTGTTGTACTTGTCGCAGCCAATATATATATATATTAGTTTTCTTTTTTACTTGATCTTTTCAATGTAATCAGCAATTGATGAGATCATCTAGCTAAAGAATTGTACTGAATAACAATGCTCGAGCTGCCTCTATATATATATATATATATATATATATATATCTTTGATAATTAATTAATTAATGCAATAGTTATTGACAAGTTCGCAAGAAATTAGATAAGAAAAAACAGCGTACGTGATGGAAATTAATATTATATATAATTAGGTGAACTGCATCCTTGATGAGCTGCATCAGCAAGGTAGAAGAATAAACATCCTTGACAAACCCTAACCAAATACAGATTTACTTTCTGACTGGAATTACCTTAGAATCTTAAAATAAGGAAATGATAAGTTGAGGGATCCGTAAAGCACTTTAGTCACACACAGACACTTTGCATATCCCAATATTTTGTTCTATTAATGTGGCTAGGTCACCACAGATAATTTCTCTACAGCTTGTTAAATCAACCAGCAAGAACAAAGATACACCAAAAGGTTTGCAACTTAGAAAATAATCCTTTGATTTTTCTCCATAGTAGTTGTCTTATCTTCAGAGAATGGTTCAGTGAATTCCCTAATAACTGGTGCAACATCAGAAGTGAGGCCAGCTTGATCATTTGGTGAACCCTAATGTGACATCAGATTTCGAAAGACATCAAAATGGCGAAGAAGAAGAATTGTATGTGAGTGTCTGTCACAAGCCAAACAAGGCTGAAGAGAAGGCTAGATGAAGAGATGGGCACCACTGAACTTATGTAAGTTAAAAATGACAGCAAAACTGCTGGTGTAATATCGAAAAGGTTAGAAAACTTGTTTTCAAAACTGGTCTAGTGACCGCACTCATGACTAAATTAAAAACATGATATATTTTTTATTTTATTTTTAGGGTTAAAACATTATTAAAAATTATTTTTTAATAAAATAAATTTAACACGATAATATCATTATAATTTATAAATTATGAGTTAAAAAAAATTTAAAGAACCCTTTATTAACATAATTTTATAAAACTAAAACCTTTTTTTACTCTTATAGTTTATAATTTATATTGTGAAAAGTTGAATAAATTTAAGCAAAGTATTTTTGGGTTTAAGTCACAAGTTTGCTCACTCGGCTTGGGTCAGAGCCCCAAGCCTCGGATCTTGGGTTTGAGTTTACTTTTTGTTAATTTATTTTGGATTTGCCTCGGATCTTGGGTTTGGGTTTGCTTTTTGTTAATTTATTTTGGACTTGAGTTTGTGTTAGTTATAAAATAATTTTTTACACATAAAAAATATTTTCATTGGTTTATTTATTTATCTAACCTACGAGTAAAGAGTCTAAACAATCTTTTTCTTTAGCTTGACTATTATTTTAAACATAAAACATCAAGTTTTTAAAAGCTAAAAAACTATTAGGTTAATTAAAGAAAAACAACAAGAATTAATTCTGCTATTTATCGTAATTAATTCTGTATCAATTGTCATTTCAAAACCCATTATACAATGGTGTTAAACAAAGAGTGTTTTACACTGAGTTTTATACTTTTCTTCACCTCGGTTTTCTGATTTACTTCTTCTATTTTAAATTTGTTTCTTCATGTGTTTTTCTCATACTCTAGAGTTTAGGTTTTTACCATTGAAGAGAGACATTGAGTTATATTCCTTTAAGTCTGTTGATCTTGTTTAAGAGTGCAAATAAATAAAATGATGTTGTTGGCATTCTAGAGGTTATATGTATATATTATGTTTGCATCAAGTGATGAGTAATAAATCTTTAAGGATAAATAATTGATAATTGATAACAATAGTTTGCTAGGAATGGAAATGGATACCCACATGTCAAGTTTATATATATTCATACTCAATCCAATACACATCAGGTCAATTTTTTAGATATTCATATTGTATCCATCAGGTTTTGGATATCTATATAGATATTCATTGTCCTATTAAACAAAAAATAAATTAGTAATATATATACACACACACTACTAGAAAATTGAAAAACACCAATGGAATATTCCATCGATGTTTAGGAAAACAATTTCTGGTATTCAAATTGCCAACAAAAACCTGTTGTCAAAAAGTTCCTCATTGGAGATTTAGCTTTCCTTGGTATTTTTTCGTCAACTTCCAATTATAATAGAAATGCCAGGAGGATTTCCGCGCTAAAAAAATCAAAATTTACCCCCCATTTTCAATTGGCACTTTAATGTTGACAAGACTTTATGTTGCTGATTTCGTCAAATATATCTAAACCTTCTAGAAGGTCTTGACAAAATAGGTGTGACCATTATGATAGAATTGTCTTTCTATTGGTGATTGCATCAATGTCTTCACTACTTTTTTTAGTTTTGATAATCCTAAATGCCTTTTTCTCTCTCTCTAAACTCACAACAACAACAAAAATCACAATCACAACAAAAATACATCTCTATAAAAAGACATTCTATAATACATATTTTATAATTCATCTAAATATTTTTTAAACAAGACATAAATTCCTGAAAAATAGGGGTGGAGAAAAAAAAATCTTAAACCAGAAGGTCTATGAGGAGGAGGCAAATGTAAAGCATATACATGTAATTGTTCCCAATACATCATATTTTCTTGTTGAATCATGTGATTATTTTTCCTTCAAATTAGGCAACTATACTTCCATTTGTTCATGAACCCTTTTTTAGACCACCTCATCAACGTTCATCGATGTCTGGCTTGGGTTGAAATGTGGTGTGCTTACAGTTGAAACAGTACGACCTACCCTCATTTCTGAAGCCTTACAACAAACAATTATGCTATTTCATTGATAAATCTTTTCTCCCTTTTCTTCCCTATCCCCCTTCTTTATATGGTTTCCTTATATAACCCCATTTGAGTTAATTCACGCCTAAGTTGTTTTTCCTGCAAATGAAATAGTTTGATTTAATAGTCTCACAAATAAACACTTAATTAAAAATTCAATAAAAATAATAAAATATATAACAATGAGCTCTTACTAGATGTTTTGCATGGTTCACACATGAAAACGCTCATTTAGTGTGCTTGCTCATCGAACCATGAGTTTCTTTGTTTTTGTTTTGACTCCCGGATCGTGAGCGCTTTTTAAAACCTTCTAATGCCACAAAATATTGAGACAATGCCCAATTATGCTCCGTGATGAGCCAACTTTGTTAATTGCTTGTTTGCGAGCATCATACCACAAATCACGCAATTTGATACATAATTTTGTTAAACAAAAATAAGGGAAGGAAAATAAAAAAAATTACAAGTTTACAATAATATAACATTTTTTATTGACACTTACCTAGTTGTACTATAGTTTTACCACACTTTTTGACCAATAACTCGTTGCTATCATCCCAGAAAATTTTTTCCTTATATTAAATTCATACATTAATTAGTTTTAAGAATTTAAAAAACTATCAAGTCAAATTAGAGATTATTTTCTAGCCTTAAACTTTTCCTACCAAGCTTTTACCATATTCATCCATTCAGGATGCTCATGAAGCTGACTTCATTGAAACAATGGTTCTTTAAATGAGAATTTAATCGTAAATGTGATTGTACGAGCAACTTTAATATTAGAAAATTGAAAATCAATTCATTGAAACCATTTTCATTTAATATAAGACTTAAAATAATCTAATACAAATAAATACTTTTAATATTTAGAAAAAAAAACATTATTTATATAGTGAGGTTGCCTTTCTATTCTATAACACTTTTGTTGGATACAATGTCTCTAGCAGAAGGGATTCTAGCTATGTTGTCCGTATTGGTCGAGCCTTGGTTGGTAACTTCTATAGTACATGTCTCTTCATGATCGTCACTTAAATTAACAACATGATCACCACTACTACTACTTGATGAAGTAGTAGCACTCTTGTAGGACTTAAACATGTTTCTTCTTTAATACATGATACATAAAAGGAAATAATCAACACAATAAGTAAAAAGCTTCCTTTAACCCAATATTCTTATAACAAGCATACACATTATTTGTATATTAGAAATATAACTTGATCTTGGAGTACTTAACATTATATACATTATTTCCAACATTATTAATTGGTCTTATACCCAAACCAATGCTCATATGATGCGAACCTTGTGGTCATGCAACCCACAATCAAGATTGAGATATGATCTCGGAAAGTCAAAAGAGGTCTAATAGGAGTGTGACATAATGGAAAATAAGGTACCAGCACCATTGGAATGAAGTTGAATGACGCCATGAAGCCAGTTAATCTTTGATAAATTAGATTTAGTCTGTTCAAGAACCAAAGAATGTAAGAATCTCTCTCACACGTTAAAACTAAAAATTGTAGAAGTATTATTCATCAAAAGTCCAAAATTTAGGATTACATGTGTTTAAATAGTTATGATAAATTAACCTTAATGGATTAAATGTATTAAAGCCTCTTCTTGGTGCTCCAAAGGATCCCCAAGTTCAGCCTTGACCGAAACTTGCATAACTAGTCCATTCAATGCTTCTTTTAATGCCTTTGTTTTGGACCTTGTGATGGGCTCATTTAAAATGTGTAATGGGTCCTTAGTGTTCTGTTGTGATATTGTGGTCACACAAATTAATTACCCTAGTTTAAATAAATGAGATAGTATAGAGCAAGTAAGGGGTCTATCCCACGAGGAAGATTTAGTTAGTTTTTTGTGCTAGATGATATGAAATAGGAGGGTTTGGAGTTATCTAGGCTATACTATGGTAAACAGAATGAAACAATCAAGCTAAATTAAAGAAATCTAAAATTTATCAAGAGAACGAACATTGGTCTCAAGTAGACGTCCACTTACAAAAATCAGAATTGATCATGAAAATGAAATGTCAATTTATATTTTGAATATTTATCTTTTCTTAATATTAGTTAGTTAACAGATCCGCAGTGTAACTAACCCTAACCATTAAACAACCACAATGTCTGCACTAGTAGTTTAATTCAATGATAGCCTTAAGAACTACATAATATAATTGTCTGCAGTCTATGTTTGATTTGATTGAGTGTTTTTTCTAAGATTAATAACATAGATCCACCATAATTATTAAACTCAGTTGCTTCACAAGTTTATATATCACAACTCCGGTTTTGATAGCAAACTTACCAGTAGATTGGTTAGAACAATAACTTAGAGTCCGCTCTAGCAATCAAACTAAACAATCATAGAAAATAAGCATAGGAAAACAAAAATACTCATTCTCATCATATAATACTGAAAAGAAAAGGTAAAATAGATCTCACAGTTCTTGAAATCCGAAGGTTTCCGTGTCATTCCAACTAAGAAAAAGAACTTAGCCTTGCATGTCTATTGAGAAACTAATAAAAAGAAAATATGAATACATGAGTATATGATGAAAGGGTGGAGTTTTTCTTCTCTTCTAGCCACCCCGCTCTCCCTTTCTCTCTTTCTTTTTATTTGGTAGCAAACCTTAATCCTTACTCCCTAAAAATATTGTCCTTTTCTAAGTAGACAATTTACATTAAAGTAATGCAATAACTATTTTCCTAAAAAAGAAGAAATAGTCTTGCATAAAATCTTCAAGCTTTGACTTTGAACTTAGAGGAGATAAATTCCCAAATAGAGACTTGAATGTTAGTTTAGATGTTTAAGAAGTAAATTGGACTTGTTTTTTCATAAAACCTGTCTGGTGGTAGAATTTGTGAGTCGTCTTAGAAAAATCATATCTCTCTCTCATATGAGCTCCTTTTCTAACACAAGATATTCAAGTCGGAATGACCAAAGGTCAACACTAGCAGAATGCGATATCTGTTTTTGAAGGCTGCGATTTCCATGCTCTTTCTCTTTTTATTTTTCTTGCAATATATGTATAGAAAGGTATGGACGTTAGCTTTCTAATTCCACTGGAATCGCTTTATTTTGACCTCTAGAGTTAAAGCTCTGCACAAAACATCGATTAGAGGTCAAATCTATCAATGTTCTTTTTGAATCTTACATCCCAAATTACCTTCAAAACATTAAACAAAAAATATCAAGACATTTTGTATGTAAAACATAGGCAAAATAATACGGGTAAAACTATCGAATAATATGGTGGCATCATGTTCATAGGATGATCCATATCATCTCCGCTCTCTTCAAAGGAATTCAACCTCAAATCAAAACTTGTGTCAAACAAAGTAAGATCAACAACATTAAAGGTAACACTAATATCATACTCATTTGGAAGATCAACTTTTTAGGCATTATCATTGATCCTCTCTAAAACCTGGAATGGACCATCACTACAAGGATGTAACTTTGATTTCCTATAATTAGGAAACCGTTTTTTACGCATGTGAACCCAAACTCAATCACCATGTTGGAAAACAACATATTTACACCTCTTATTTTCTTTAAAAGCGTACAACATGTTCCTTTTATCTATTTGCAATCGAACTCCCTCACAAAGTTGTCTCACCATCTTTACCTTCTTTTCACCATCTAAACTTACTATTTTTTTCAAAGGCAAATGAATTAAGTCCATCGGTGTTAGTGGATTAAACCCATAAGCAATTTCAAAAGTAGAAAAGTTAGTGGTTGAATGCACAGTTCTATTATAAGCAAACTTAACGAAAGAAAAACATTCTTCCCAACTTTTTAGATTCTTTTAAATAACAACACGCAAAATTTATGATAAATTTCTATTCACTAGCTCAGTTTTTCCATCTGTTTGAGGATGATAAATTGTCAAAAATAAGAGTTTAGTTCCCAACTTTCCCCATAAAGTCTTCTAAAAGTAGCTAAGGAACTTAATATCTTGATATGAAACTATACTTCTAGGAATGCCATACAAATGTATAATCTCTCTAAAGAACAAGTATGCGATATCATCGATCTTATGGCATGCAATGAAATGCACCATCTTAGAAAACCTATCAACCACAATAAAAATAGAGTTTCTATCTTTCTTTGACCAAGATAAATCTAAAACAAAATCCATAGACATATCTACCTAAGGTTCAATAAGCATAGATAATGGTGTATATAATCCATGTGGTTGTACTCCAGATTTTTCCTTTCTACATGCAATGCATTATTCACATATTCCTTACACATCCTTTTTCATCTTTGACCAATATAAATGTTCATGAAATGCATCTATAATTTTTGCAACCCCAAACTGACCCATTAGACCACCCCCATGTGCTTCACCAATAAGCAATTCATGCAAAGAACTAGCAGGAACACACAATCGATTCTTTTTGAACAAGTAACCATCCATCAAATAAAACTTATTAAAAACTGAATGTCACATGCATTATATATTTCGGCAAAGTCAAAATTATTAGCATACAATGCCTTTACATATTCAAAGCCTAGCAATCTAGTAATCATAGTGTTTAAAACAACATACATGCATGAAAGTGCATCAGCCACTATGTTCTTTTTGCTTTGCTTATACTTGATTATACAAGGAAAAGTTTCAATGAATTCAACCCATTTTGCATGTCTCCTATTCAACTTACCTTGCCTTTTAGATGTTTCAAGGACTCATGATCTAAATGGATTATAAACTCTTTTAGCCATAAAGAATGCTACCATGTCTCAAATGTTCTTACGAAAGCATGCAATTCATTATCATAAGTGAGATAGTTCAAAGTCGCTTTACTTTACTCTTCACTAAAATAAGCAATGGGTTTTTGATCGTGCATTAACACAACTCATATTCTTATTCTAGATGCATCACATTCAATTTCAAATACTCTTGTAAAGTCAGGTAAAGCTGAAATAGGTTTATAACATAATTTTCTTTCAAAAAAGCAAAAACTAATTATTGTTCTTCTCTTCATTTAAACTCAACTGACTTTTTAACAAATTTCATTCAAAGGTGCAGCTAATGTACCGAAATATTTCACAAAACACCTATAAAAACTAGTTAATCCATGAAAACTCCTTACCTCACTTACCAATTTTGATGTAGGGCAATCTTGGATAGCCTTAACTTTCTTCTCATCCATCTCAATACCCTATGCAGTTACAACATAACCAATAAACACAATTTTCTCCATGCAAAAAGTACACTTCTTAAGATTAACATTCAATTTCTTACTACACAATACACTAACTACATTATGCAAATAATCAAGATGGTCATTTAAGTTCTTGCTATAGATCAGATTGTCATCAAAATACATAACCATAAACTTACCTATAAACGTACACAATACATGATTCATTAAATGCATGAATGTACTAGGTGCATCTATAAGTCCAAACAACATGACTGATTTATACAAACTATATTTAGTTTTAAATGTAGTTTTCCACTCATCACCTTCTTTCATCCTAATATGATGGTACCTAATTTTCATATCAATTTTAGAGAAAATACATGATTTATGTAACTCATCTAGCATGTGATCAAGCTTAGGAATGAGATGTTAATACTTTACCATTATATTGTTGATGACTCAACAATCAACACACATCCTCCATGTTTCATCTTTCTTAAGCATAACACTAGCATAACACACAAATTCATACACTCATGAATGTACTCCTTCTCCATCAACTCATCAACTTGCCTTTGAAGCTCTTTCATCTTATCGAGATTACTTTTATAAGCTGGTCGATTAGAATTCGCAGCCCCGGGTATAAGATCAATCCGATGTTCTATTCCCTTCAAGAGTGGTAATGTGCTAGGGACATCTCTAGAAAACACATCTTCAAACTCCTGCAATAAAGAAACAGCAACACTAGGCACAATAAAATCATTAGTTTGTTAATGAAAAAAACAGATCTAACCTCACATTTTCTAGCATAAAAATTGGGTTGTTTTTTTTTATTTTTCCATACAGTTCTCATCACAATTGCTGACTTTCTTCACTCCTCTTATCTTACCTCCACTCTCAGCTAGATTTGGGTGTTTTGGGTAGTGGATAAATGGTCTGATTTGTTTGGAGGTTGGCCAAATATTTGTTTATGTTTGGATGGGTGACTGAATGGATTTCAGTAATGTTTTGGGTTCTAGCCGACTCTGATGGTCTTCTCTCCCCTTGTTCCTCACCTTTATTTTCTTTCCTTATAGCCTCATGCTCACCTTTTAGCTTTATTTGATTATCATACACTTGTTTGGGTGTAAGAGATACAAGAGTGATGGTTTTATCATTTTTTACAATGGTATACCTATTTTTAACCCCGAACATTAATTGCCTTCCTATCATACGGCCATGGTCTCCCCAATAAGATATGACTCGGTTGTATTGGTACTACATCATACAGAACTTCATCAATATACTTCCTAATTGAAAACAAAACCATAACTTGTTTTCTCACTTTCACTTTACCACTATCATTCAGCCATTGCAATTTATAAGGTTTAGTATTCTTAATAGTACACAAATTCAATTTACTAACAAGGGTGGTGCTAGCCATATTAGTACAACTTCAATTATCTATAATTAAACTACACATCTTGTTTTGTATATAACATTACATATGGAAGATGTTTTCCCTTTACGGATCATTATCATCTTCCTTAACCTGAACCTAAAGTGTTGCACCTTATAACCAAGGACTTCTCAATAGGTAATGATAATTCATCCTCAGAACAATCCTCTAATGGTGGCATGTCTTCATAATATAATTTGTCACTGTTAGATTCTACATCACCATTGTCTCTCATCACTATTATCCTCTTGTTTAGACATGCCACCATTAGAGGAGATGTTGTTGCTTGTGTTATATATTTGATGATTATGTTTTCTGCAAAATATCTTTGCAATATCATACTTGAATAAGCATGAATTTTTCACAAGAAAAAGGTTGATCATTTGATAATTTTTTGCGACGTTGTATATGCCAAAATAAAAGAAAAGAGGACTAAACTTGAAGATAAAAGTTAAAAATACATTATGTTGGGGTATAAAGATAATTCTTGTGGCTATAAATTGTATAATCCTATCACCAAGAAAGTGGTAATATCAAGACATGTTCAGTTTTATGAAGATCAAATATGGAATTGAAGTAATGAAGGGAACCCCCAACAATTTATTTTAGAAGAAGAACAAGAACGGAAAAATAAAGAAGAAAACTAGAATGTGCTAACATCACCACCTCAAGCTAAAATTTAACCATTATCAGATGGCACCTCTCGTTTAGATTTAAAAAAGACAAAGAGCATTTAAAAGATATACAATGTCACATAAGTAATTGATTTTGATGATTTTAACATGCTATATCTTTTTATAGGTTGTGATCCTTTGATATTTTAAGAAGCTTTTCAAAAAGCTAATTGAAAGAAAGTAATGGAAGACAAAACAAATGACATTAATAGAAATAATACTTGGGAGCTCACTATAGTACTTCCTCAAGTACACAAAGTAATTAGTGTCAAGTGGGTGTTCAAAACAAAAAGAAATACAAAAGGAGAGGTAGAAAAACAAAAGGTCAGGTTGGTGGCAAAAGGTTACGAGCAACAATATTAAGTAGATTATGAAGAAGTGTTTGCATTAGTTGCTCAACTCGAAACAATGAGATTGTTAATCTTATTAATAGCTCAAAAGAAGTGGAAATTACTCTAGATGGACATGAAATCTGCCTTTTTTAATAGACATCTTGAAGAAGATGTATATGTAGAGCATCCATATGGGTTCATTGTTTAAAGCAAGAATAGAAGGTATGTAAGTTGAATAAAGCTTTTTAGAGGCTTAAACAAACACCACGAGCATGGAATTCTAGAATTAATGAGATGCATATAAGCATACTTTGTATGTGAAAACTAACTCTCAATAAGATGTTTTGTTTGTTTGCCTATATGTAGATGATTTAATATTTACAAGAAATAAATCTTTCATGATTAAAGAGTTTAAGAAATCTATGGTGAAAGATTTAGGAATTGTGGCTTATATTTTAGGAATTTAAGTAAAGCAAGAAAAGTGTGGAATTTTCATCTCACAAGCAAAATATACATCACATTTTAAAGAAGTGTGCTATGTAAGATTGTCAACTAGTTGATACTCCAATTAAGTACGACACCAAGCTGACTAAAGGAGTATGAGCATTGGTGAATCAAACTTATTACAAAAGTCTTGTTAGGTGCTTACGTTACTTAACTTGCAATAGGCCTGATATCATATGAATTTGGTTTGGTTAACAGATATATGGAAAATCCAAGAATTTATCACTTGTAAGAAGCCAAGGCAATTTTATGATTTGTTAAAGGCATATCCAATTATGGTTTGTTTTATCCATCTTCATGAAGCCTTGAACTTGCTAGTTATAGTGACAATGGTTAAGATGGAAATTATGATGACTGAAAAATTACTAATGGCTTTGTATTTTACTTGGGTGAAGCAACATTCACACAATCTTCTAAGAACTAATATATTATTGCACTTTCAACTTGTGAAATAGAATATATTGTAGCTTCTTCTTGTGTTTGTCATGCTATTTGGTTGAGGAAATTACTTAAAAAAATTCAGTAGCAGTAAAAAAATAACCATGATTTATGTTGATAATAAATCAGCTATTACATTAGGCAAGAATCCAATTCATCATGAACATTCAAAACACATTAATGCTCTTTTGCATTTCATAAGAGAGCATGTAAAGGAAAACAAAGTTGAGCTGATTCATGTAAGAACAAGTGATTAAGTCACTAATATATCACAGAGCCTCTAAATCTACTATTTTTCATCATTTGCATAAGAAACTTGGAGTCATAGCGCAAAAAAAAAACAAGTTTAAGAGAGAAGAATGTTAAGCACTAAACTTTTTATATGAATATCAACAAGAGTAATTGATACAAGGTACTTACAATAGGATTAGAAACACATTCAAATAAGTATTTAGTTCATTACTTTTGAGATTTGTCAGAGTCACTTTTGATATGTGTAAGAGACATCACTAGAATTTTCTATTAAGCCTATAAATACTATGTATTCTACATTGTTCAAGTCATTAAAACAATAAAGAGTTTAAAGAAGTTGTATGTGAGTATGTTTTTTTACAGAACTCCACCAATTTGGCAGTTAAATAATAAAAAAGAGGTTGTCAGGAGGAAAAATACAACATGGAAATGAACACATCATAGTAGAAGAAATTCTTAGTTTCACATTAGATTTCATCTCATTCTCTAGAGCAATAACCTCAACACTTCTCTCTATGTTTACCTCAATATTCTTGATAAGCATTTATTATTAGTATTATCATTATTCCAAAACAAATCAATTAATCAAGCTAATTCATCTTCTTTTACTTATTATTATAAGGAAAGTTATGTTAAGCAATCAATTGCTAGAGAATAAGAAGAAGTAATTGAGAGTTTCTTAATAAGGAAAGTGAAAATGGCAAGGAGAGCATAATGATTAAAAGAAGAAGCAAGTTTTTCCTTGGTAATCAGAGAATTCCTGCTGGTAGCTGCGAATTCGATGATAGAGAGATGTTGTCTGTTGCGAGTGAGAATCAATTTTGTTCACTACAAATGGTACTAAATGGAGAGGAATCGAGGACAAAGTTTATGAGGGTTTTTGTTTTGGAGAACAAGATTAGATTAAAGGTTTTCTCTTTCTATCCACCATTTCTAATTTTAATTAAAGAAAACCCTACCCTATGCTTTTTCTTCCTCTCTAAAATATGAGACAAACATTTGCTGGATGAACCAAGTGTTTGTGTTGTAGTGTTGTTGTTCTAGTAATGTTGACTTCATCTTATTAGTATTTGGGTTTAAACTTCTAAGGTCAAGTGTGATTGGTATTTAGGTTTAAAAATCATCTAGCCTATGTAGTTTTGAATAACCTTTCCCTTTTATTTTAAGGCGGTTTTGTGTTTTAATGATTTTAGTAAAAAATCCCACATAAGGAAAAAGATCACCACTAGCCCTGGATAAACAGCTTAGCACTAGGCTTAGGCATGCGGGCATGTAACCTAATATGGGGGCATTAAAGGCCCATTTATCTTTAAGGTTGCACCTGAGTTTCAAAGTGAAAATCATCATTTAGGTGCAATCTTAAAGACAAGGTGAAAAGCATTAAAATGATGCTTTTCACTTTGAGATTTAGGGTGCACCATATGTGTGACTTCGAAGATAAACAAACACTAAAAATGATTTGGCAAGGTTTTCTCACAAGGTCTTATCTCAAGTTTGAGGCTAGTTAGTTGTTGCTAGCATAATGTGGTATATTCTTTTTAGATCTCTCTTTTTTCTCTGACAAGGGAATGATGTCATTGGGTAAATCTTATTAGCTTTATACAACAAAAATAAGAATTTTGTTTTGTGAAGTAGGACTTGGGTGGAAATCATGGTGATGGAAGTTATGATGAGGTGACTTGCATAAAAGTATTTGAAATTCTTAAAGGGATGACTCACACATAAATAACCATTGAATTTATAACTAAGATATTATGATCTCCTGAATATAGGAATAAATTTACTCGTTATCATCATCAATCTAGGTTTTTTAAAACAAATGATATTTTTTTTCTTACATCTGTGGTATTAGATCTAGAGATCTTAAGTTCAATTTCTTTCAGGATAAATGATGTAGGAGCATCACCATCCTTTTAGAGTGTTGTAATTGTGGTAATTGTTACTTTTCAAAGTGCTTTTTGCTAGAAAATATATCAAAGTAATATTTGTTTTTTATTTTTTAAAATTTACTTTTGACATTAGCAAATTAAAATAATACAAAAACATTAAAAAAAATTTAAGCAAAAAAATAAAATTTTGAATTTTTACCAAACAACATTTGGGTTGCATTTCCAAACTCTACAAAAATCTTAATGGTGAGACTAGATATTAGAGACATATAATGAAGTGATCCATATATAAAAAGACCATTAAATTAATGATTGAGATATTATGATCATCATAATATCTCAATCATATTTAAAGGGAGGGGGGAGGGAGAAAAACTTGCATGCTACTATTATTTTAGACTTTTAAAACCAACTTACAATTAACAAAAGTTAATTGGATAGAGAAAAACACTATTCATTATGAGATGATTCACGGTTAATTAGAACATTTTAATGGCCAATTTTCCCTTCTAAAACAAATCGATGAACTGGCTATTTAAGGTAATACGGTTTTTTTACAAGGTCTATTAGTCATTACCAAATTGATCGAGGACAAGTAAGTCTTTACCTATTTTAAACCACAATGCAACGACTAAATTATCCTTAAAAGAAAAACTTATTTAACTGGCGTTTATGATTTTTTTTGTATTTTCATTCTAATTTTTTAGTTATTATCAAGTTGACTAAAGACAATTTGATATTTTAATAAATATAAAATATAATTCAAAAATCAAAGTTGGATAGCACGAGCAACATATGACTGATGGGTAGGAGGTGCCTGCGATCTTATAAGACGATGACATTACATGTTGGAAGCATCGAGGCATCTCCTTCCATACAAGGTGGCGTCTGACATTGTTTATACGATGGTATATTACCGACAACCCATTCTTTTTTATTTTTCTCTTTTCTCTCTCCTCCCCTTAAAATTCACGTTGATCATTCAAATTTTCAATTTAGTGATATTTGAACTTTGATCCTTATTTTTTATTTTTTATTTTTTATTCTTGACTCTTGTGCCAAATTTCAATTTGTTTTTAATTTTATCATTAGATCCATAATTGTGATTTGTTAATTTTTTCAAATTCAGTGCTCATTATTTTAATTTTAATTTTTTTTTGTTAAATTTTGTGAATTTGTTTTTTGCTTTTCTTTTTAATTTTCTATTTCCATTTAAAATTTATTTTTAATATTAATATATTAAATAATATAAAAAATTTAATTTAAAATTAAAAAATTTTATTTTTATAAAAAATAATTGAATCTCAATCCAAGTTTAACAGCTCGTGGAGAAGCAGCTAGCAGGTGGGTGGTCGGTTAGACGACAAAAGTTCGCTCAATAGTCACAGTCATGTAAAAGGAGGTGCTTTTTTTCAAATACTAAAGGCCAATGTGGACACAACAGGGGACACGGGAAAAGTGCCATGCATCTACCTTTTAAAGAGTTCTTAACCGAGGCCGGGCGTATTACCAATGCATTATGGTATTTCGTTGTGTTTTGCAAGGAATATTACGCCGTATATCTGATTAATCACTCTCTCTAGCGTAGGAGTCCTTTTCGATCAAAATTTGTTTTATTTCTTTCTGTAAAACCATAAAAACATGGAAGAAGGGACACTCCCTTTTGACTGATGAGTATTTTCCAATGCACATTCTGGAAAGGAACTCAGTTCTTGGAATTGTGGCGTTGGTGTTTGAAATCTTAAAGCCAATAAAACTCTTCTTGTTATTGGGGAAGGGTACATTAGAAGCTAAACCACGTTCATCTTGGAACCATACACACATGAAACCTGCTCTTGTTCTCTAGCTCTAGTTCCTCTAATTTTGCATGTTTTGCCTTAATTTTCTCCATGTCTGAGAAAGCCAAGTTCTTCTCTAGATCTCTTTTCTTTCTAATTACCATCTCTATCTTCCTTTTGATCCTTTCTTCTTTTTCCCTTGTTCAATTTCCCGGTACTCATTTCATTCCCAGATCAGTTTTCAAGCTAATTCTTGTTAATAGCACATCATTTTTCTTGAAACCCAATGCCCAAACTGAACTTGTCAAATTTCCCTTCTTCTCTTCCACTGATACTAATTTGTCAATGAGATGTGGAAGTTTGTCTTGTCCAAACACCAATATGGGTGCTTCTAGATGCTACAGAAACAAAACATGTGGTCGAAACCAGGCTCTCCGAAAGCTGAAGGTATTTGTGTATGATTTGCCTCCAGAGTTTCACTTTGGATTATTGGGTTGGAAGGGAAATACAAATCAAACTTGGCCAAATGTTGACAGCCACAGTCGTATCCCACCATACCCAGGTGGGTTGAATTTACAGCATAGTGTGGAGTACTGGCTAACCCTTGATCTTCTGGCATCAAACACTCCAAAGGTGGGCACCGCAGTAAGAGTGCAAAATTCTAGTCAGGCAGATATTGTTTTTGTGCCGTTTTTCTCTTCTCTAAGCTATAATCGGCATTCTAAACTACATGGAAAGGAGAAAGTCAGTGTTAACAAAATGCTGCAGACTAAATTAGTGCAATTTTTGACGGCTCGGAATGAGTGGAAGCGGTTTGGGGGGAACGATCATTTGATTGTAGCCCATCATCCGAATAGCATGTTACATGCCAGAAAAAAGCTGGGTTCAGCTATGTTCGTGCTTGCAGATTTTGGGAGATACCCTGTTGAAATTGCCAATCTTGGGAAAGATATAATTGCTCCTTACAAGCATGTTGTGAGGACCATTCCGAGTGGTGAATCAGCTCAGTTTGACCGCAGACCAATATTAATGCATTTCCAAGGAGCAATTTATAGAAAGGACGTAAGTTTCTCTGCCTCCCTCATTTTATTATTTTGGAGCATTTATTTCGTGATGTTGCTTTGATGATTTAAAATATATTCCGATCTTAATATATACTTGTGATATGCATGGGAAAAAAAGAGAATTTTAACCAAATTCATTCGGTTGATATGAATTCTGGACATATATAGTAGAATACAAACTTGTGTTGTTTTTCCAATGTGATTCTGGCTTTCTACTTACTGTGGATGGAAACTGCTCAGCTAAATTTCTCATATTAGATGATGTTGAATGGATTATCTGACAACACGTGATCTTTACCATATGTTCTTCTAGGTTAAAGTTACAATTTGGACGCAATTGCATTGTGTTTTCACTATGCATGTCCTCAAATCCATGATCCAGCTCATGAAAATTTTAATTCTTGGTCATGTAGAAGAATATTATAGATCAAATTTGAAAGACTACGCATTTGATTAAAAATTTGGAAGATTTTGCTGGGGAGCACGCATTCCTAATGTTCCAGAATGTACATCCATTTGCACAAATTAAGATGACAGGAATAAGTTTATGTCATTTCTAAGTTCTAACCTGCATGTCTAGTATTCTGAATCCTGGGAACCATTTCAAAATTAGCTCTGCCTTTTGCAATGCTAGAAGATGAAAACCTTCCCATTTAGATTTTGTTGTATTTGCAAGCATGCATTTTGTGACCTTCCCACATTGGATGATGTCCAACAATTCCAAAAATCATAAACCCCTGCGATGCATGTAAAATTGGCAGCTATTGGTTCCATGGTTATTCTTGATATCTTTTGAAGCATGCATTTTTTTATTTCAGGAAGAACTTTTTATATGCATGTTTTATGATTTTTATGTTCACCATATCAATAAAATTGGTTTTGCATTTTGAATGTATTTCTTTTCAGGGAGGAGCTATTCGCCAAGAACTTTACTACCTTCTAAAAGATGAGAAAGATGTGCACTTCACATTTGGAACATATCGAGGGAATGGAATCAAAAAAGCAGCCCAAGGGATGGCTTCATCCAAATTCTGTCTGAATATTGCTGGGGATACCCCTTCCTCCAATCGCCTGTTTGATGCCATTGCAAGTCATTGTGTTCCTGTGATAATAAGTGATGACATTGAGCTACCATTTGAAGATGTCCTAGACTACTCAGAATTTTGTCTATTTGTTCGAGCATCTGATGCTGTTAAGAAAGGGTATTTACTGGATCTTCTTCGTGGAATTGAGAAAGACCAGTGGACCAAGTTGTGGGAACGATTAAAGGAAATTGCTCCTCACTTTGAATATAGCTATCCATCCCAGCCCGGTGATGCTGTGGATATGGTTTGGAAGGCTGTGTTACGTAAAACATCCTCAGTGCAATTTAAACGTCACAGGAAGAACAGATATGCGAGGCCAGAGGCTTTCCTGAAGAGAATTTAACTTTAGAAAAATGCTACTTCAAAGCTCAAGAAAGTCCTTGTTCATCTGACTGCAGGTTTTGGGATCAGATTTCAAGCTTGGTTTTTCTGAAGATCTGTCGAGGCAGTTGTTTTCCTGGGCATTACTGTTTACTTTATTTCTCATATTTCTTGTTTAATTACAATCTTCCATGTAGGGATCTGTTTACAGAGCACTCCGGTACAATAGTTTTTGTACCTATCCACTGTTCCCTCTTCATTTTTCGAGTTGACTGAACATTAAGCATAAAACATCTAAGAAAGACTCCAAGTTATAAATTGAGTTTTAGAAATCGCACCACAAATTACCAAACTGAAAACGGAAGAGGTGGAACAGCACAAATCAAGAGAAGAATTCATTACGAAACTTCCTTTGAGCCTATAACTTTAGCAGTGGGCATGCGTGCACGCTGGCATTGCATGATTCGAGAGGGATTTGTTTTGGTCAATATAGGTACTCTATATGAAGCATAAGTTTCTGCAGTAACTGATAGAAATTTCTATTGTAAGTGTATCTTTGTAGAATGCGATGGCTCAAATCATATTATGGGACTGCAAACCGTATTTTGCTGAGCTGCACACTGCATTTTATGGAGAGAAGTGCCCAGACTTTTCAAAAAAAAAATCAAAGCTAAAACCTCACTCTGAGGGAGTTCCTTATTGGAGGCAGCATATTTGATATGGAAGAGGTTCAAAAGGGTATGAACAGAGAATTATTTGCGGGATCATGAACAACAGGCCTTCTTGGCAGTGGATTTACATGGCCACTGCTCAAGTTATTCCAATCAATCAGCATATGACAAACAACATGGACAGATAGATAGCCATAACCAAGACAATCACAAATATAGCAATCTCATAATTATATCGTGCAAAGAAGAGGAAGGCACTCAGCAACTGTTTTAAATCTGAGTCTGGGTGGTATTTATAGGAGTCAAGTTACGCGGAATGCACATGGACAAGAAGTCCAAAAAAGAATTTCAACAAGTCAAACAAGCTTTATATATTAACTAATTATCTAAAATGCAGGGGAAAGTAGTGTAGTTTTTTCTGTTTTTTTTGTTTTTTTGTTTTTTTTAAAAAATTATCTTTGTCAATTTTATTTTTTTACTATTGAACTGGTTAAGAATTTAGCTTTATAGTTTTTCTTTGAAACATTGTCGATTGATACAATGTTTCCTCATATTATTTTTGTTTTGCTATAGTTTTTTTCACATATTTTTTTCTAAAATTATCTTTGTCGAATTTATTTTTTTAATATTGAGATGGTTAAGAATTTAGCTTTCTAGTTTTTTTCTTAAAAACATTGTGAATTGCTACAGTGTCTCCCCATATGGTTTTTATGTTTTTTTTTATGATTTTTTCCAAAATTCTTTGTCGATTTTATTTTTTTAATATTGAGCTGGTTGAGAATTACAACTGTAGCTTTCCTCACAAAACATTGTGGATTGCTATAGTGTTTCTCTACATAGATCTTTTTTTTATGATTTTTGTTTCTTTATATGATTTTTTTCTAAATTGTCTTTGTTGCTTCTATTTTTTTAATATTAAGCTGGTTGAGAATTTAGCTTTATACTTTTTTTTTCTTTAAAACATTGTGGATTGCTACAGTCATTCCCTATATGGTTTTTTTTTGTTATGATTTTTTAAAAAAGTTATCTTCGTCAATTTTATTTTTTTAATATTGAGCTGGTTGAGAATTACAACTGTATATTTCCTCACAATACACTATAAATTGCTACAGTGTTTCCCTACATTGTTTTTCTCCTTCCGTTTTTTTATGTTTTTTTTCTAAAATTATCTTTGTAGTTTTTTTCTTAAAAACATTGTAAATTGCAATAGTCTTTCGCCATATGATTTGTTTTAATGTTTTTTTGCATAAGTCCATGACAACGCATAAACATGCTATAAGCTCGTGGTAGCATGCGGGCATGACATCTAGTATATATTAACTAGCGTATTCTATAAGGCTTGAGATCAACTAATTATAATAATAGTAAAAAGAATAGAATTATATCCAAACCGCTCTATATAAGATCCTCATTATAATAATAATAATATAAAAAAAAAAGGTTAGGATCATATTCAAATTAGACCCATAAAATGTTGTTTCAGAATTTTCATTATTTTTCTAGTTATTTTTAGATTTTTTTCTTAGTTAAGTTTTAAAATTTTAATTTGATTTTATTTTATTTTAATTAGCTATAGTTAGTTTGATTATTATTTAAATAACTTTGTAGCTTGTTTTTAAAGCACAAATTATTTAGTTGATTATTCAAAAATTTATTTAGAACTTTTCAATCCATAGTTTTCACTATAGTTTAGGGCTAATATTTAGAACTTGAGGAGTTCTAGTTTCTTTCTATATGATTCAAAGATGTAATTTTTAGGACTTGAGAAACCCTAATTTTCTATCTTTGTGAATAAACTATGTCTGTTAGTATTAGAGTAGATTAGCATATTTGATGGATAAAGACGTTTGCAACATCTTCCCATCTCATAATGAAGAATTGGAGGCTATTTATGATGTTACGAGGGCGTAAAAAGTGTTGCGATGTCGCGGTCGCACAAATTAATTACCCTAACTTGAAACACAATACACAAGATAGTATAGAGCAAGCAAGGGGTCGATCCCACGAGGAAGGTTCAAGTCAGATATTTATGATAGATGATATGCAATTTGGGGGGGTTGGACGTTATCTATGTTAAAGCAAAAGAAAATAGAAAACTATCTAACAAAATTTAATAAAATCAGAAAATTATCAAGAGAACAAACCTTGGTCGCAAGCACGCATCCACCTACAGAAATCAGAACTGATCATGGAAACGAAACATCAATTTATATTCTGAATATTTATCTCTTCTTAACATTGGTTAGTTAACGGATCCGCCGTATAACTAAACCTAATCATCAAACAACCACAGTGTCCGTACTAGTAATTTAATTTAATGGCAGCCTTAAGAACTAGATAAGTTGATTAACTAAGAAAACATAATTGT
>Ga0307513_10000316_pt1 | contig 69426 bp, 60 predicted proteins | sample 15_EM_MG_FD_202174 | JGI IMG/M metagenome (GOLD analysis project Ga0307513, IMG submission 202174) | Populus trichocarpa ectomycorrhiza microbial communities from riparian zone in the Pacific Northwest, United States - 15_EM | ecosystem: Host-associated > Plants > Roots > Unclassified | place...
GCGTTGGTGTCGCTTGCTGCGGGATTGCCTGCCAGAACGCCGGACGTTGCTGGCACCGCGTGTTGTGCTGTTTGCATGAGTTCCTCTTTGTTTTATGACTGTCTGACGTGCTGTCCGGGGCATCCATATTTGCCGGAGGTTGTTCAAGGGCAATGAACATTTTCCTGCGGCGCGGGGCCCGAATTACGTCAAAACTGAATTAGGGCTTAGACACTATACCTAGGGTACTAAGGGAATACAAGCCACTACAGGTAGTGTATCGCGCTCTGAATTCGCTGTTACGTTTTGTGGCTTTTGCTGGCCCTATCGGTGTCGTATTTGGTGCCGTATTTCGCGCACCTGAATTGAGCATAAGACGACTCATGGATCTTCGCCAACGCCCGATGAAATCACGCTCGGTCATCATGGACAAAGCACTGGCGCGGCTTTGCGCGGGCTTTGAGCCGGCGGCACCGGCCGGCATTGGCGCGGTAAAAATAACCAGAATTTTTGCGCAGCAAAATGCACCCCGATGGTGTGCGCGCCGCGGCAGGCAACTCAAATAATTTCGGGAAAACACCTAGCAGGCAATGCCAGGGCGCCTTGCAGCAAAGGCCAGTCGAAGCCGGGACCCGGGTCCAGTTTGCGGCCCGGAGCAATATGCTCGTGCCCTGCAATGTGCGCGATGGGATAGGCCTGAAGAAGCGAGGCGCACAGCCCGGTCAGGGTTTCGTATTGGGCTGCCTCAAAGAGGCCTCCTTCCAGGCCTTCGAGTTCAATGCCGATCGAGTCGTCATTGCAATTGCTGCGCCCGCGGTAGCTGGACTCCCCGGCGTGCCATGCCCGGTCATTGCAGCCTACAAACTGCCACAACGCGCCAGTGCGGGTGATAAAGAAATGCGATGAGACCTGCAAACCCCGAATGCCCTGGAAGTAAGCATGCGCCTCCCAGTCGAGTTCATTGGTAAAGAGGCGCTGGACATTGCCGTTGCCAAACTCGCCGGGTGGCAGGCTGATGGAGTGGATGACGACCAGGTCGATCAGCGCGCCTTCGGGGCGCGGGCCGAAGTTGGGCGACGCCAGTGCCCGGGCATACCGGTACCAGCCGTTGTGCCACAGGGGCTGTGAGGCGGGTGCACCGCCGGCTTCAGGCGGGCTCATCGGCGGTGTCGAGCCCATCGGCAGGGTCGTCGCTGCCGGGCGTCACGATGTTCAGGCGGGCAATCCGGTAGCGAATCTGGCGAAGGGTCAGGCCCAGCCTGGAAGCCGCCGCCGTACGGTTGAAGCCGGTTTCCAGCAGCACCTTCGTGAGAATGCTGCGCTCCTGCCTGTCCAGGTAGTCCTGCAGGTTCTCCGGAACCGCGACGTGCTCTTCTGTCGGCGCGTCGAAGTGCAGGTCGCTGCCGTCGCCCAGCGCCACGGCCCTGTGCAGGGTGTTCTCGAGTTCCCGGACATTGCCGTTGAAAGGCCGTGAGCGCAGCTGTTCCATCACGGCGTCCGTCAGTTCGGGCATGCTGAAGCCGGACTCCTGGCAGATTCTTGCCAGCAGGGCTTTGCAAAGCGCGGGGAGGTCTTCCCTCCGTTCGCGCAGGGGCGGCACGACGATTTCGATCACGTTGAGCCGGTAGTACAGATCCTGGCGGAAGGTCCCTTGCGTGACTTCGGTGGCCAGGTCCTTGTGGGTCGCGCTGACGATGCGTACGTCGACCGTATCTTCCTGAGGCGACCCGAGAGGGCGCACCGTGCGCTCCTGGATGGCCCGCAACAGCTTGGATTGCATGGCCAGGGGCAGGTCGCCGATTTCATCCAGGAACAGGGTGCCGCCTTTGGCTGCCTGGAAGTAACCCTGCCGATCCTGGGACGACCCGGTATAGGCGCCTTTGCGCGCACCGAAAAATTCCGCTTCCAGAAGGTTCTCCGGGATGGCGCTGCAGTTGACCGCCACAAAGGGGCCTGCCGCCCGATGACTGCAGCCGTGCACGGCGCGCGCGACCAGTTCCTTGCCGGTGCCCGACTCTCCCTGTATCAAAACGGGCGCCATGCTGCCGGCCACCTTGACGATGCGCGACTTCACCGCGCGCATGACGGACGATTCGCCGACCAGCTTCTTCAGTATCAACGGCGCGTCGGCAGCGGTCGGCAAGGGCAGTACGAGAGGCGCTATGCCCGAGTCCGGCGCGCTGCGGTCGGCCTTGACGGCCGGCGCGGGGTGTTTGGTGCCCTGTATGGCCGATGCGACGACGTTGCGAAACTGTTTGAGGTCTACCGGCTTGGTGAGGTAGTCAAACGCCCCGGCCTTGAGGGCTTCCACCGCATTTTCGGCGGAACCGTGCGCCGTGATGACCACGCAGCGCTCCGGCCGCTGCTGGGCCACCAGGTCGCGCAGCAATTCAAGCCCCAGGCCGTCAGGCAGACGCATGTCGGTAATGACTGCATCGAAGCGGTTTTCGCTGAGCTGCTGGCGGGCCTGCTGCAGGTCACCGGCGGCTTCCACCCGGTAACCTTCCCTGAGCAGGGTCAGCTCATAGAGGGTTCGCAGGTCCGGCTCATCGTCAATGACGAGGATGCGGGCTTGCTGGGGGGCGGGGGCTTGCGTGCTCATGGTTAGAACCTGTTCAATGTTTTTTTGGAGATCGCATTGGAGTGCAATCGGGATGAGTGGATGTCTCGGCTGCGCCGCATGGGCTGATGCCCATGCAAACAACCGGGGCGTCCAATCGCCCGATTTCACTCCAACCCTTCGGGCAAGTGCCTTTTCGGGCGGTCTGCGGCGTTGCGGCGCTTGCCCATAGCTGGGCTATGGGCCGCACACCGCGCCTTGCATCCCATCCCGAAAAGGTACTTGTGCGATTCCAAAAAGACATTGAACAGGTTCTTAGGTGGGCATTGTGGCAAAAGACGGCGAACGCGTGTTCGAAGCCGGCGGCGTGGGCTTGAACATGACAAAGAATTCGTTGCCCTCGGTGCCCGCACGCTGAACGCGCTGGTAACCGATCAGCGCGCCGTAGCGCTCGCACAGTTCCCGGCAGATGTAGAGGCCCAGCCCGCTGGAGCGGCTTTCCGACGAGAAGAACGGCTCGAACAAATGTGTCTGGACGGCTTGCTCCAGCGGTTGCCCGTCGCTCCAGACCGAGAGGAACGCCTGCCCCGTGGAAACACACTGCGTGCTCACTTCAATCGCCCGGGGGGACGCGCTGGCGTAGCGCAAGGCGTTGTCCAGCAAATTGATCATCAGGCGCCGCAAGTGCTCGGGCTCAAAGGACACGACAGCATTGTCCGAGCCTGTTGCGATCTGCATGCGCTGCGATGCCGCGGCTTGCGTTGCCCAGTCAGCGGCGATTTTCTGGACGGTTTCATCCAGCACCAGGGTTGTCGTTTCCGGGGCGGGCAAATGCGCCTGGGCCCTGGAGATATTCAGTACTTCGTCGACGATCCTCGCCAGGCGCTGTGCGTTTTGCCTGACCATGGCCGTGAGCTGGCGGTGGCCCGCGTCGTGCAGGTCTTCTTCGAGCAGTGCATTGGCCTGCGAGATGGCTGCCAGCGGATTTCGGATCTCATGGGCCACCGCGGCCGACATGCGCCCCATGGCAGCCATTTTCTCGGTTCGCACCCGTGCTTCCATTTCACGCAGGTCCTCCAGAAACATGACGCAAAGACTCTCGTGCGTTCCGTTCTGCGAAGCAGCCAGCCGCGTGCGCACATGCAGCCGCCGGGGGGGGTGATTCGGATATTCCAGGCTGATATCGGCCTCCTGGGGAGACTGTGCGCTGAACGTGCGGTGCGTCAATTCGGCCAGGGGCTGCCATGCGGCCTCGGTCGCCAGAATAAAAGGCGCATTGCGCACGGAATCGTTGGCCGTCAGCAGCCGCCTGGAAGCCGGGTTGGCCGAGCGGACGATGCCATTGATATCGACCACCAGCACGCCGTCGGCCAGCGCTTCGATGACCAGTTCATTGACTTGCGTTTGCATGCGCGCGACGGACTGGCTGCGCTTTGCCGATTGCTCTTCCCGCGCCAGGCGCAGGGCCAGATGGTTGGCGAGCAGAGCTACCAGGAAGAAGCCGGAACCGCTCAGCCCCGACTGCAAAAAGCGCGCGCTGGCATCGCCCATTTGGTGTAGCGAGTTCGACCACGCATCGACCAGCAGCAGCAGCGTCACGCTCGCCGCTGTACCGAAAGCCAGCAAAATCGGCCCGAGGACGGACGACAAAAGCACCGGCAGCGCAAACAGCGGGGTGTAATTGATGCCGCTCGATTGCAGGAAGTTGAGCACCGAGAACGTGATGACGTCCACGCCAATGGTCAATACCCATTGCGCGTCGAAGGTGCGGCCTTGCGGCTGCGGCCTGGCCCATAGCCGCACGGCCAGTGTGGCGCTCAGATAGGCGATGCAGACCCAGATGGACCAGCCATTGGGAACGTTGCCCAGGGCGTAAACAAAGGCCTGCAGGATGACCAGCACGGTGGCAATCGCCACGCGCGCCGTCATGAACACCCGCCAGAGGCGGCCGAAAGAGCCGAGTTCGGGTTCGGCCTCCCAGGCGCCGGACACCTTGTCGCCGGTCTCAAACCAATGGGAGGGCGTATTCATCTAGCTCCCGGCCTGACGGCGGTGCGCATCGCTGCAGTAAATGCCCTTGCCTGCGATCAACGCTTCGGATTTCGGCAGATGCAGGCCGCAGACTTCGCAGGCGACCATTTCGGCGACGGCCGTTCCGGCTTTTGGCGGAGCCGGCGGACGGGCTGCCGCGTCATTTCTTTCCGTTTCGCGGTTGTTCCGCCAGAGCCAGAACACCACCAGCACCAGGGCTGCGACCAGCAGGTACTTCATACCCGCCTCAAGATGACTTCAAGGACGAAGCGTGAACCGGCATAGCCCAGCAGCAGGAGGCCGGAGCCCAGATACAGCACGTTAACGGCCTTGCGGCCGCGCCAGCCCAGGCGCGCGCGGCCGATCAGCAGGCCGGCGAATGTCAACCAGGCCAGGACGGAGAACACGGTTTTGTGGTTCCACTTCCAGGCCAGTCCCGGTCCGTAGAGTGTTTCTGCGAACAGCCAGCCCACAAACAAGGTGGCTGATAGCAGCACAAATCCGGCTTCCACAAAACGGAACGTAAGACGCTCCAGGGTGAGCAGCGGCACGCCGGCATCGGTTTGCGCGGCTTGGCGGATGGCGCGCTCGGAACGCGTCATCAGCCAGCCATGCACCACCGCCGCGGCGAACAGCCCGTAAGAAGCAATGCCCAGAGCCCAGTGCAGCGGTAGCCAGGGCGATGCGATGGCGTGGTAAGTGGTGCCCGGAAAAATGACGGTCAGGATGACCGCCGCGCTGCCCAGGCCGGCCAACGCCCAATGGGCCTGGAGCTGCGGAAACAGGCGGCTTTCGATGGCGTAGACGGTCAGCACCAGCCAGACGGTCATGGACAGCGCCGGTGCAAAGCCGAACCGGGGCGGCTCGCCGAGCAGGCCGTCGGCCAGCGCAAGCGCATGCAGCAGCCAGGCGGCCAGCAGCACGGTGCGTATGGTGGGGGCGCTCAGGCGAGGGGTGGCCAGCGCCAGCACGGCATAGGCGATGGCAGCGCCAGCCGCCGCCGCAAGACCCCACCAGGCGCTCAAAGCTAAAATCATGGCTAGAGTTTAGCCTTTACTGTCTTTTGCGCCGCCTTCCGGGCGGCCTGGCGCTTTCGCTTTCCCACCTAACTGCCCCACGCCCGTGGCGCCTTCCCATGGCCTCAGCCCTTACCGACAAGTTATCCCGCCTCGTCAAGGAAATGCGAGGCCAGGCCCGCATCACCGAATCCAATGTCCAGGACATGCTGCGCGAGGTGCGCATGGCGCTGCTGGAGGCCGACGTGGCCTTGCCGGTGGTGCGCGACTTCATCGCCCGGGTCAAGGAAAAAGCGCTTGGCCAGGAAGTGATGGGATCGCTGTCGCCCGGACAGGCACTGGTGGGCATTGTCAACAAGGAACTCGCCGCCACCATGGGCGAGGGCGTGAGCGACATCAACCTGGCGGCGCAGCCTCCCGCCGTCATCCTGATGGCCGGCCTGCAGGGCGCGGGTAAAACCACCACAACCGCCAAGCTGGCCAAGCACCTGATCGAAAAGCGCAAGAAAAAAGTGCTGACGGTGTCGGGTGACGTTTATCGTCCGGCCGCCATCGAGCAGCTCAAGACGGTCACCAAGCAGGCCGGCGCCGAATGGTTTCCCAGCACGGCCGACCAGAAACCGGCCGATATCGCCCGCGCCGCCATTGATTACGCGCGCAAGCATTTCTTTGACGTCCTGCTGGTCGACACGGCCGGCCGGCTGGCGATTGACGAAGCCCTGATGGCCGAAATCAAGGAACTGCATGCCATCCTGAACCCGGTTGAAACCCTGTTTGTGGTCGACGCCATGCAGGGCCAGGACGCGATCAATACCGCCAAGGCCTTCAAGGAGGCCTTGCCGCTGACCGGCATCATCCTGACCAAAACCGACGGCGATTCACGCGGCGGCGCGGCGCTCAGCGTGCGGCAGGTCACCGGCGCGCCCATCAAGTTCTCAGGCACCAGCGAGAAGATCGACGGCCTGGAAGTGTTCGACGCAGAGCGCCATGCCGGCCGCATTCTGGGCATGGGCGATATCGTCGCGCTGGTCGAGCAGGTGGCCGCCGGGGTCGACATGGCTTCCGCCCAAAAGCTCGCCGCCAAGATCAAGTCCGGCGACGGTTTTGACCTGAACGACTTCCTGAGCCAGCTGCAGCAGATGAAAAACATGGGGGGCCTCTCCAGCCTGCTCGACAAGTTGCCCGCGCACATGGCCGCCAAGGCTGGCCAGGTCGACATGGACAAGGCCGAAAAAGACATCAAGCGCAAGGAAGGCATCATCCAGAGCATGACGCCGCTGGAGCGCCGCAAGCCCGAACTCATCAAGGCCACCCGCAAGCGCCGTATCGCCGCCGGCTCAGGCGTGCACGTTCAGGAGGTCAACCGCCTGCTCAACGAGTTTGAGCAGATGCAGGGCATGATGAAGAAGATGAAGGGCAGCGGCATGATGAAGATGATGAAACGCATGGGCGGCATGAAGGGCATGCCCAAGTTTTGATTGACTCCGATTTATAAGAAAAAAATGCCTCTAGCCCAATAACCACCTTGGTAAGTAGCTACTAAATTGATAGCAATTACCGCCATGAAAAAAAGCCGCTTCAAGCGGCTTTTTTCATGGGCTTTCAAAGCTTTAAATCGCTTTATGTCGCCTTGAGCAATGGCTTGGCCAGCCGGCTCGCATGCAGCCAGGCCCGGCGCAGCACCGCCGGCGAGCGGGTCTCTTCCGGAATCAGCAGGTAGTTTTGTGCGCGCAAGGCCGTGCCCACGCCGACCTTGCTGGTGAGCACCGTCATCGGGATCGCCAGCAGCAGCGGCAGGCCCACCGGGATCAGCCAGATCAGCGCGCGTGCGTCGATCACGGCAATGCCGACGGCCAGCAGCGCGATCACGCCCGACATGGGCGCCAGTTGCCTCAGCGCATGGCGCCAGGGCACGGCGGCCGCTTCGCGCGGGGGCGACTTCCATTCGAGCTTCAGGCCGGTGAGGGCCACCACCACAAACAGCGAATGCGCCAGCATGCGGATGGGTGCTTGCAACAGCGCAATCAGGGTTTCCAGCAGCGCGCTGCGCAGCAGGGCGACGGTGCCGCCATACGATTGCTGCTGGCGGTTGACCAGCACGGCCACGATGCCCAGGACGCGCGGCAAAAACAGCATGCACAGCGTCCAGCCCCAGAGTGCCATCAACTCGCCGGGCAGCAGCGTCCAGTCGGCAATCATCGGCGAGCCCGACAGCCACAGCGCCGTGCCCAGCGTGAGGAAGCACAGCCACAGCGGCGCCGACAGATACGCCATCGCGCCCGTGCCAAACATGGAGCGGTGCACCGGGTGGATGCCCGGCTCGGCGATCAGACGGGAGTTTTGCAGGTTGCCCTGGCACCAGCGGCGGTCGCGCTGCAGCTCGGCCAGCAAATCCGGCGGTTGCTGCTCGTAGCTGCCCACCAGGTCGCCCACCAGCCACACGTGGTAGCCGGCGCGGCGCATCAGTGCGGCCTCGACAAAATCGTGCGACATGATGCTGCCGGCCATTCCGCCCGTGCCCTTGATGTGCGCCAGCGCACAGTGCTTCATAAAGGGTTCGATGCGGATGATGGCGTTGTGGCCCCAGTAGTGCGACTCGCCCATTTGCCAGAACTGCATGCCCAGCGTGAAGAGACGGCCTGTCACGCGCGAGGCAAATTGCTGCGCGCGCGCATGCAGCGTGACGTGGCCGATGGCCTGCGTCGCAGTCTGGATAATGCCGGCCTTGGGGTTGGCTTGCATCAGCTTGACCATGGACACCAGGCAGTCGCCGCTCATCACGCTGTCGGCGTCCAGCACCACCATGTAGCGGTAGTCCTTGCCCCAGCGGCGGCAAAAGTCAGCCACGTTGCCGGCCTTGCGGTCGGTGCGGCGTTTGCGCAGGCGGTAGTACACCTCGATTTGCGGCTGGTCGGGGTGACCCGCCAATTGGGTACGCAAGTCTTCCCAGGCGGCGCGCTCGGCCTGGATGATGGCCGGGTTGTTGCTGTCCGACAGCACGAAGACATCAAAGCTTTGCACGTGGCCCGTCATTGCGACCGATTCGCAGGTGGCGCGCAGGCCGGCAAACACGGTGCGCACGTCCTCGTTGCAGATCGGCATGATGATGGCGGTGCGTGTAGACGCATCCAGCGGAACATGCTGGACTTTTTTGGCCGACAGCGCGTGCTTGTCGCCATAGATCGTCACGTAAAACCCCATCATCGCGGTCATGAAACCGGTCACCACCCAGGCCGAGAGCAACGCAAACAGGCTGATCTGGCCGTATTGCAGCCAGGCGTTGTCATAGTCGGGCTGCATGTCGGCAAAGATGCTGGTGGCCAGCACCGTGCTGACCAGCGTCAGCAGCAGGAACACCGCGCGGCGGCGCCTGGCCGCGCGCTGCCACGGCTCAGGCCGCGGTGAAGGCAATGGGCGCAAGGCTGCCGGGTCGGCCGCTCTAAACAGCGCCAGCGCGGGCAGCAGCACGGCGGTCGCCATGCTGTTCCAGAAGCCGCGCCAGGGGCGCGGCGCCATCGAGCCGCGGTTCAGCGGCGGCGCCGTGACCGAATTCGGATGACGTTCCTCACGCAGGGTGCTGCGTGCGGCAGCGACGGTCAGGGTGTGATCAGGTTGGTCCATGTTTCGCTTACGGTGTGGTTGTCGTGTTTGAGGAAGGCGCGCAGCTCAACAGGCTGGGCCGCGTTCAGCTGCTGTACGCGCAGCGTCATCCGCCATGCGCCAGTGGCGGGGTTTTTGTAGGCCAGGCTTTCGAGCACGCGGGCGTTGGCATTGACGCTGGAGATCGCTTCGACCTTGGCGTCTTCGGGCAGCGCGTCCAGCGCCGGGCCGACAAAGTCGATGACGTACTGGACTTGGCCGGTGAGGTCGGTGCCGGGCTTGGAAAACCCGAAACCGCGCCGCGATTGCGTCACCCAGCCGTTGGGGGGCAACTGCTGGTTTTTGCCTTGCCAGTTGATTTGCCAGGCGATGTCCAGCGACTGGCCGGGGGCCGGCATTTTTTCAGGCACCCAGTAGGCCGCCACGTTGTCGTGGGTCTCATCGGGTGTCGCAAACTGCAGCAGCTCGACCCGGCCGGCGCCCCAGTCGCCCACGGGCGTGACCCAGGCGCTGGGCCGCATTTCATAGCGGGCTTCGGTGTCTTCGTAGTTGGCAAAGGTGCGGTCGCGCTGCATCAGGCCAAAGCCCTTGAGCGACTTCATGGCGAAAGACGTCACCAGCGTGGAGGACGGGTTTTGCAGCGGACGCCATAGCCATTCACCGTCACCGGTGGCCATCATCAGGCCGTCGGAGTCATGCACTTCGGGCCGGAAGTTACCGGGGCGGGGCTGGTTCTCGCCGGAGAAAAACATGCTCGTCAGTGGCGCGATGCCCAGCGAGGTGACGGGCGCGCTGTTGCCGCTGGTGGCAGCCGGGCGCATGAAGATGCGCGCCTGCACATTCGTGGTGGTTTGCTCACCGGCCTGGATGTCAAAGCGGTAGGCGCCCGTCATGCGCTCCGAATCCATCAGCGCAAACACCGTCAGCTGTTTGGCGTCACCTGCGGGTTTTTGCAGCCAGAAATCCGTGAAACGGGGAAACTCTTCCTTGCCTGCGCCCGCACCGCCGGCGGTGTCGACGGCCAGGCCGCGCGCCGAGAGGCCATAACGCTGGCCTGAACCCAGCGCCCGGAAGTAAGTGGCGCCGGTGAACACCACCAGTTCATCCTTGTAGGTGGATGAGTTGAGGTTGCTGAAAAAGCGCACACCGCCGTGGCCCAGGTCGCCCCAGGTCTCGGGTGACAACTTGTTTTTTCCGAAATTGAATGTGGCCGGATCGTAGGGCAGGCGCTTCACGCCGGCTGTCGTGATTTCGTGAATGCGGACCGAATCACCGTGCCGGCCGACGTGGAAAAAGTTCGCTTCAAAAGGCAGTTTGTCGGCACGCCACAGCGTGCTGGCGGCATTGAAACGGATGTCGCGGTAGTCGTCGTACGCCATCTTGGCGAGCTCGGTGGGCACGGCATGGGACGCCTCGCGCCAGGGCGCTTGCGAGCGCTGGCGGGCTATCTCGGCTACGTCGTCCAGGCCGAAGGCGTGTGCCTGGTCCGCCCCGAGCGTCAGTGCCGCGAGGCTTGCGAAGGCCGCGACACGGGCGCCCAGGAGAAAGTTGGAGCGGTGCTGGAGATTGCCCGGGGACGCAAAGAAAGACGGGGAAAAAGCTGGCATGCCATGACTAGGGCAAACCCTGTGCCAACTTGAAAAATCTCTTTTAAATCAATGGCTTGAGCGTGATACTTGACTTAACAAAATGTAATCCGGCCCAGAAGTGCCAGGAATCGTTGTTTTTGTCGCCAATGAGCGACAAGTTCTTGGTGTGCTGTGATTAAACCGTTTCAAATCAACGGCTTAAGCATGTCGCCAACCAGCGACGAGGTTTCGGCGCCTGGCGACAAACTCACGGCGAACCGTTTGTCTCTGGAACCCTGTTTAGACCGCAAACAGGCTCTAAGCCTTGAAGTGGCCCGGCGTCAGGCCGTGCTTTTGCATCAGGCGGTAAAACTCGGTTCGGTTGCGGTCCGCCAGCCGGGCCGCATCGGCCACATTGCCGTCCGTCAATTTGAGCAAGCCCACCAGATAGTCACGCTCAAAGTGCTGCTTGGCCTCGGCAAAAGTGAGCACCTGCACACTGGGCGAGCGCAAGGCGCGCTGCACCAGTGCCAGTGGCACCAGCGGCGTGGTCGACAGCGCACAGACCTGTTCCACCACGTTGTAGAGCTGGCGCACATTGCCCGGCCAGGCCGCGGTGGTCAGGGCCTTGAGGGCCTCGGGCGCGAAGCCGCTCAGGCGCTTGTCGTACTTCGCCGCCAGCTTTAAAAGGAAATGATTGGCTAGCAGCGGAATGTCTTCGCGCCGATCCGACAGCGGCGGCAGGGTCAATGTGACCACATTGAGCCGGTAATACAGGTCGGCGCGGAACTGGCCTTCGGCCATGGCCGCGTCCAGGTCGCGGTGGGTGGCCGAGATGATGCGCACGTCCACCGGAATCGACTGGCTGGAGCCCAGCGGCCGCACCACACGCTCTTGCAGCACGCGCAGCAACTTGACCTGCAGGGCGGGCGGCATGTCACCGATCTCGTCGAGCAGCAAGGTGCCGCCGTCGGCCGCCTGGAACAGGCCTTTGTGGTTGACCACCGCATCGGTGAAGGCGCCCTTGACGTGGCCGAACAGCTCGGACTCAAGCAGCGCTTCCGGAATCGCGCCGCAATTGACCGCGATGAATGGCTTGCTGGCTCGCGTGCCGGCCTGGTGAATGGCCTGGGCCAGCAGTTCCTTGCCGGTGCCGCTTTCGCCGCGCAGCAGCACGCTGGCGTCCGATTGGGCCACCATGCGCGCTTCGGCCAGCGCCTCGGCCATGCGGCTGGAGCGGCTGATGATCTGGTTTTGCCAGGCTTCGGGGCTGCCCCGTTTGGCCGGGTTGGCGGGTGCACTCAGCGCCAGGGCCTGGGCGATTTTGTCGAGCAGGCCCTTGCCGTCAAAAGGCTTGGTGAGGTAGGTGAACACACCGCGCTCGGTGGCTTCCACGGCGTCGGGAATGGTGCCGTGCGCGGTCAGCAAAATCACCGGCAGTGAAGGGTGTTGCTGGCGGATGTCGTCAAAGAGCGCCAGGCCGTCGCGGCCGGGCAAGCGCACATCACTCAGCACCAGCTGCGGACGTTCGATGTGCAACTGCGTGAGCGCGGCTTCGGCTGAAGTGACCGCGGTGACGCGATAGCCCGCCGCCGTGAGCCGCATGGTGAGCAGGCGCAGCATGTCCGCATCGTCGTCCACCACGAGCAGATGGGGCGTGTGCAGGGACGATGAATCGCTCATGGCGCGGCGGGCCGGGCCCGATTGGCGGAGGGTGTGGGTGCAGACGCCGGCGCAGCGGGCTGGCGGCTGGTCAGGCTGCGTTCAATCGCCTTGAGCGCTTCCAGCCTCTCATTGGTCTGATCGAGGCGGCGCTGCACATCGCGCAGTTGCTGGTTTTGCTTGTCGAGTTGTTCCTCAAGGCGGCGCTGCTCGGCGTAGCGCGATGCCAACAGCCGGGCCAGCGGGTGCAGCGGCTGGGCGTCGGCATTGCCCAGCACGCGGGCGAGCAATTCTTGCGCGCGGACCAGCTCGGGCAACTGGCGCAGCTGGCTCAGCACCAGCGACAGCTGAACTTGCGCCTCGGGGCTGGCGGCGTCGCCGAGCCGCGTGGTTTCTTGTGTGAGTTCAGCCGGCGGCATGACGCGCACGCGCTCGGCATAGGCCAGCATGCGCAGTGTCATGCCGCTGGCAAATACCACCGCCTGGGGCAGCGGCGCCGGCTGGTTGGCGCTGGCCCGCGCGGCCTCGGCGGCAGAGGCCGCAGCGCGGGTTGCCTGGACGGCCGTGGTGTCGGCGCCGCGCTCGGGGGTGGGGCCGCCGCTGCCGCACGCGGCCAGCAAGGCCACCGTCATCAGGACGGCCAGCAGGCGAGGGGGAAATTCAGTGCTTGGAAACATGGGGTAGCTCTATTCTGAAGTGTGCGCCAGGCTGGTCCGGCATCAGGGAGATGCTTCCGCCGTGCGCGGCAATGTATTCGTGGACGATAGACAGGCCGATTCCGCTGCCGCGCACCACATCGCTGGGCTGGCGTTCGCCGCGGTAGAAAGGCTCGAAAATCCGCTCCCGGTCGCCTTCCGCCACACCCACGCCCTGGTCATGGATGTCGATGCGGGCAAAGCCGCGCTGGCGGGTCAGTTCCAGGCGGATCATGCCTTTGGCCGGCGAGTAGCGGATGGCGTTGGACAGCAAGTTGGCCAGCGCCGTGCCGATTTTTTCGGTGTCGATTTCCATCAGCAGCGGCTCGCCGACAACGCTGACGGCCAGCTCTTTGGCACGCCACTGCAGGCGCTGCGCATAAACCTGCTCTTCCAGGATCTGCAACACGTCGACGCTTTGGCGGCGCAGCTGGCGCGCCTCGAAGGCGGCGGTGTTAAAGCGCAGCAGGTCTTCGATCTGGCTCTGCAGCACGCCCGTGTTGTGTTTGAGGATTTGCGCGATCTCGCGCTGGTCGCTGCTCAGTTCACCGGCCACGCCGTCTTCGAGCAGGGACACCCCCTCACGCAGCGAGGCCAGCGGCGTCTTGAGCTCATGCGAGATATGGCGCAGGAAACGCGACTTGTCGGCATCGAGCTCCACCAGCCGCAGGCGCAGCCAGTTCAGCCGCTGCCCGACCAGCGCCAGATCGGCCGGCCCCTGGATGGCGATGACCTGGTCGAGCCGGTTTTCACCCAGGCCGACGATGGCGTTTTCAAGGCGCCGCAGCGGCAGCGTGAACCACACGCCGAAGGCCAGCGCCATGGCCACAGCCAGCACGATGGCCCACGTGACTTGCTGCGTCAGCTGCTGGCGGCTGGCTTCGAGTTTGCCTTCCAGCGATTTGTTGCGCTGCTGGATGGCTTGCTGCACCTGGACCGCGATGGCGGCGTTGATGCCTTCCAGCTCGCGAAATTCCTGCGCGAGCTGGCGCTCCCGGTCCAGCGCGGTGTCGGGCGGGCCGGTGAGCAGGCCGGCAATGGCCTGCAGGTGGGCACGCCACTGCCGGGCCCTTGCCGCGGGAATGTTTTCGCGGGCCAGGCCGTCCAGAATTTCGGTGGCTTCACGCACTTCCTCGTTGAATCGCTCTCTGAGCACCCGGTCGTCCAGCACGACGGACTGCCGCGAGGTGCGTTCCATCGAGAGGCTGCGCTCGCTGAGCGACTGCGCCGCACCGCTGAGATCGAGCGCGCGGGCCGCATTGCTGCGGCTTTGCTGCGTGAGGTCTTCCAGAGTGAACAGCGCGCGCAGCGAGGCCGCGCCCAGCAGCGCGGCAATCAGCAGGAAAGCGATCACCAGCAGCTGGCGGAACGAAAATCTCTGCAGCATGCGCGTAGGGTGCGTCAGCAACAGGCTCGACCGTCAGGCCGCAACAGCGACGTCCTGTGTGAGGACTTCGCCGCGCAGCGAGCGCTGCGTGGCCTGGGTGATGGTGATGTCCAGCATCTGGCCGATGAGGCGCGGCTGGCCCTTGAAGTTGACCACGCGATTGCATTCCGTGCGGCCCATGAGTTCGGTCGGGTCCTTGCGCGAGGCGCCTTCGACCAGAATGCGCTGCACCGTGCCCTGGCGGCTGGCGCTGATGGCGCGCACGCTGTCGTCAATCGTGGCCTGCAGATGCTGCAGGCGCTTGAGCTTGACCTCGTGCGGCGTGTCGTCGTGCAGCGCGGCGGCGGGTGTGCCGGGGCGCGGGCTATAGATAAAGCTGAATGAGGTGTCGTAGCCGATCTCGTCGATCAGCTTCATCATCTTGCCGAAGTCGTCTTCGGTCTCGCCGGGGAAACCGACGATGAAATCGCTGCTCATGGCCAGGTCCGGACGGATGGCGCGCAGCTTGCGGATGGTGCTCTTGTATTCCATGGCGGTGTAGCCGCGTTTCATCGCCATCAGGATGCGGTCCGAGCCATGCTGCACCGGCAGGTGCAGGTGGTTCACCAGCTTAGGCAGTTTGGCGTAGGCGTCAATCAGGCGTTGCGTGAACTCATTGGGGTGGCTGGTCACATAGCGGATGCGTTCGATGCCGGGAATGTCGGAGACGTACTCGAGCAGCGTGGCGAAGTCGGCGATCTCGGCCGTGCCGCCCATGGGGCCGCGGTAGGCGTTGACGTTCTGGCCCAGCAAGGTGACTTCCTTGACGCCCTGGTCGGCCAGGCCGGCGACTTCGACCAGCACGTCCTCAAAAGGCCGCGAGACCTCTTCGCCGCGGGTATAGGGCACCACGCAGTAGCTGCAGTATTTGGAGCAGCCTTCCATGATGCTCACGAAGGCGCTGGCGCCCTCGACACGCGCCGGCGGCAGGTGGTCGAATTTTTCGATCTCGGGAAAGCTGATGTCGACCTGCGGTTTGCCCAGCCGGGCGCGGTTGGCCAGCAACTGCGGCAGGCGGTGCAGCGTCTGTGGGCCGAACACCACATCGACATACGGCGCGCGCTGGATGATGGCCGCGCCTTCCTGGCTGGCCACGCAGCCGCCCACGCCGATGAGTACGCCTTTTTCTTTGAGGTGCTTGACGCGGCCCAGGTCGCTGAAGACTTTTTCTTGCGCTTTTTCACGCACTGAGCACGTGTTGAAGAGGATCAGGTCGGCCTGCTCCATGTCCAGCGTCGGCTCATAGCCCTCGGCGGCATGGAGCACGTCGGACATCTTGTCCGAGTCGTACTCGTTCATCTGGCAGCCGAAGGTTTTGATAAAGACTTTTTTGCTCATGATGTGCTGTCGGGGGCTGAATATCGGGGGCTGTGGCGGCGAAGGGGGAAACCGGCCTGCTATTAATTTAGGAGCTACCTGTGCCCATGCTTAAAGGGCTAGAGGCTGATTTTGTGCCTGATCTCCGCCGGGCGGGTGTAGGCAGCGGAAATTACTGCTTGTAGGCGGGCAGCTGGTCGTACGGCGTCTTGCCGTTGTCCACGGGCGCGGTGGTGCTGGAGCCGGTGGTGAAGTTGAAGAACGTGTCGCCATTCCCGGCGCGCTTTTCCTTGGCTTCTTCGGTGTTGAGGATCCACACGTCCTGCACCTGGCCGGCCGCGTTGCGCACGTAGTTCACCACCAGTTTCTGGTTGAGAAGCGGATTGGACAGCACAAAATTGTTGTTCGCGTCGCGGATGCGCGCGCTGACCGAGAGGCGCTCTTGCTTGCCGTCCATCGAGATCACCGGCGGCGCCAGCACCACCATTTCACCGCGGAGGGCTTTGGCGGGAAATTGCCGGACGTTGAGTTTGGCAGGCGCTTGCGGGTCGGTCTGCGCCAGGGCGGGCAGGGCCAGCAGGCCGGCGGAGGTGGCCAGGGCCGCCAGGAAGGGAGTCAGACGAAAGTTGCAGCGGTTCATGGTATGTGTCCAGAGGCTGTGGAATATCAAAAGGATAGCAAAGAATGGCGAAACCTCGCCATAAAAGCACCGTAAAGGAGCCAGGGCAGGCAAAGAAAGAACACAAAGAACAAAGCCCCAGGGGAGGGACCCTCTGGGGCTTTGAAAATATTCTTGGTGGTCGTAGGTGGACTTGAACCACCGACATCAGCATTATGAATGCTGCGCTCTAACCAACTGAGCTATACGACCGAACCCAAGATTATAACTATAAAAACACCCCCGTCCAGGCTCACTGCGTGTAGCCTGTTCCCCCCTCAAGGGGGCGGCGCCTGCGGTCTGGCAAAGCCAGTCCCGCGGCCCCACTGGTTGGGGCTCACCTGTGTTTAAAAACGGGTTTGCGCTTGTTCACGAAGGCGTCCATGCCTTCTTTCTGGTCTTCGGTGGAGAAGAGCGAGTGAAACAGGCGGCGTTCGAACATCACGCCGTCGCTGAGGCCGCTTTCGAAGGCGCGGTTGATGGCCTCTTTGGCGGCCATGACGCTGGTGCGGCCGAAGCCGCAGATCAGCAGCGCGGCGCCCAGGGCTTCGTCCATGAGTTTTTCCAGCGGCACCACGCGGCTCACCAGGCCGGAACGCTCGGCTTCCTGCGCGTCCATCATGCGGCCGGTCAGGGCCATGTCCATGGCTTTGGATTTGCCTACGGCGCGCGGCAGTCGCTGCGTGCCGCCGGCGCCGGGGATGATGCCCAGCTTGATTTCAGGCTGGCCGAAGCGCGCGTTGTCTGCCGCGATGATGAAATCGCACATCATGGCCAGCTCGCAGCCGCCGCCCAGCGCAAAGCCGCTCACGGCCGCGATCACCGGCTTGCGCACGCCGCGGATCTGCTCCCAGTTGCGGGTGATGTAGTCCTGTTTGTAGACGTCGGCAAAGGTGTAGGTCGCCATGGCGCCGATGTCGGCGCCGGCTGCAAACGCTTTTTCGCTGCCGGTCAGGATGATGCAGCCGATGTTGTCGTCGGCGTCGAAGCCCTTGAGTGCCTGGCCCAGCTCGTCCATGAGCTGGTCGTTCAGTGCGTTGAGCTGTTTGGGCCGGTTCAGGGTGACGATGCCCACTTTGAGGCCTTCAGGGCCTTCGGTGCGGGTTTCAATGGTTTCGTAGGTGGAAGGCATGTTGGAAGTCCTCTTTGAGCTGGAAATGCGTCTCCAATGATGCCATGGCCCCGGCCGCCGCTTCCCCGCCTGCAATGCTAGATTCGGGAGAGGAGACCCCCCATGACCGCACCCAATCCAACCGCCACCACCGAACCCATCGTCCTCTATGCGGCCGAAGGCGCCGTGGCCGTCGTCACGCTCAACCGCCCGCAGGCGCTCAATAGTTTCACCCGGCAAATGCACCGCGAGTTGTGGGCCGCACTCGACAAAGCGGAGGCGGACCCGCAGATCCGGGCGCTTGTGATCACCGGCGCGGGCCGCGGGTTTTGCGCGGGGGCGGACCTCGCGGAGTTCGACTTCTCACCCGGCCCCAACCGTGTCGAGCGGGCCGACCCCGGACCGTTGATCGACCAGGCCTTCAACCCCACGGCGCGCCGCTTGCTGGGGCTGCGCATGCCGACGGTGGCGGCCGTCAACGGCGTGGCGGCAGGCGCAGGCGCCTCATTGGCGATGACCTGCGACATGGCGGTGGCCGCGCCCGGCGCCAGTTTCATCCAGGCCTTCAGCAAGATCGGCCTGGTGCCCGACGCGGGCAGCAGCTGGCTGCTGGTGCAAAAGCTGGGGCTGGCGCGCGCGATGGCGCTGGCCTTCACCGGCGACAGGCTGCCGGCCGCGCAGGCCAAAGAATGGGGCTTGATCTGGGACGTGGCGGAAGACCCGTTGGCCGCCGCGACGGCGATGGCGCAGCGGCTGGCGGCCTTGCCCACCCGGGCGCTGGTGGCGACCCGGCAGCTCATGCGCGAAGGCGCTACCCGCACCTTGAACCAGCAGCTCGATGCCGAGCGCGACATGCAGTCGGCGCTGGGCCATACGCATGATTACTTTGAGGGGGTGGCCGCTTTCCTTGAAAAGCGGCCGGCGGTTTTCAAGGGCGAATGAGCGCGAAGACCGCTCAGGGGCGTTTTCATGAATCTTCGGTTGCTATGTTTTTTATAGCTACTAGCCAAGATACAAAAAGGGCTGTAGCCCGATTTGGCTTGTAAAAAACCGCCGCTGGTCTTTATCGGCGGTCAGGCCTTGGGCGCCAGCCACTGGTCCATCAGCGCCGCATCTTGCACCGACAGGCGCCAGGTGGTGAGCGCGGGCGGCATGGCCAGCTCCAGCCGCATCAGGCGCTTGTCGCGCGAGACGAGGGCGATCACTTTTTTGGCGCTGCCCGCGTAGTGGGGCAGGTCCTCAAGCCGGCTCATGCGCCATCCGCCGTCGCCAGCGCGGCCTCCCGCTTTGGCCACGGGTTCCACGCCCAGCCATTCGTCGCCCGCCGAAAAGCCTGCGCGTTCGGCCACGCCGCCGCGCAGCACGGTCTTGACCTGCACCACGCCCTGGTTCTCGCTGGCCCTGAGGCCTAGCCGATGTGCCAGTTGCGCCGGCTCTTCCGCAACGGCCACGCCGTGCTGTTGCAGCAAGGTCTTGAGCGGAAGTTCGCTGCGGCCGTGCACCCAGCGCGCCAGCTCTCCCGCATAGGGGCGATGGCCGGCGGCGGCCAGCTCGTCTGCAAAATCGGCTTCGCGCATGGGGCCGGCTTTGCAGCGCTGCCAGAGCGCGCGCATCACATCGTCGAGCGTGGCACCCTTGGCGCGGCGGTGCTCTTTGGCCTCGCTTTGCAGTGTGAGGTCAAAGCACAGCGCCACCAGCGCGCCCTTGGTGTAGTAGCTCACGGTGGCATTGGGCGTGTTCTCGTCCTGGCGGTAGTACTTCACCCAGGCGTCAAAGCTGGCCTCGGCCACCGACTGCACCAGCCGGCCCGGCGTCTGCATGACCTGGTTGATGGTTTTGTTGAGCACCTTGAGGTAGCCCGCGTTGTCCAGCAGGCCCGCGCGGCGCAGGAAGAGGTCGTCGTAGTAGCTGGTAAAGCCTTCAAAAAACCACAGCAGGCTGGTGTAGTTTTCGCCGGCATAGTTGTAGTGCTCAAACTCGGCGGGGCGCAGGCGCTTGACGTTCCAGGTGTGAAAGTACTCGTGGCTGATGAGGCCGCGCAGCGTGGTGTAGCCTTCGCTCGTGCGCGGCTCGCCCACGCGGGGCAGGTCCTTGCGGTTGCAGATCAGCGCGGTGGAGTTGCGGTGTTCCAGCCCGCCATAGCCGTCGTCGACTGCATTGAGCATGAACAGGTAATTCTGAAAGGGCGGTTTTTTCGCGCCATGCCAGAAGCGGATTTCCGCCTCGCAGATCTTCTGCGTGTCGGCCAGCAGCCTGGCGCCGTCAAAGCTGGCAGTGGCGCCTGCCACCACCACGCGGTGCGGCACGCCGCGCGCGCTGAAGGTGCCGCTCCAGAACGCACCCATCTCCACCGGGCAGTCGACCAGCTCGTCGTAGTCAGCCGCTTCGTAGCTGCCAAAGCCCTGCTTGTTGGTGTCGCGCGCCGTCAGGCCGGTGGCCAGGGACCAGCCTGAAACGCCTTTGGGTGTTGGGACTTCGAGCACGTGCAACGCGCTTTCCTGGCCCTGCACCTTCAGGCACAGGCTGGTGCCGTTGAAGAAGCCGCGATGGGCATCCAGCCAGGCGGTGCGCACCGAGTTGTCATTGGCATAGACCTCGTAGCGCAGCACCAGCGGTTTGGCCGGAGAGCAGGCGACCTGCCAGGTGCATTTGTCCAGTTGCTCGACATGAAGCGGCGTGCGGCTTGCCTGGCGGGCTTCCAGGTGCTGGAGGTTTTTGGCAAATTCCCGCACCAGGTAGCTGCCGGGGATCCACACCGGCAGCGAAACGCGCTGCAGCGCATCGGGCTGTGCAATGGTGAGCGTGACGCGAAAGAGATGGGCGTGGAGGTCGCCGATCTCGACGCGGTAGTGAAGGGGAGCGGGGGGATTTTTTGGGGTGCCAGACATCTTGGTCACAGAATACCCCAGGTCGGCGGCCGCTTGCAGCAGGCAGGCCGGGCCGGCGGAACAGCCCTCACCGGCAGAGCGGTTTTGCTATTAAAAAAGGAGCTGATAGCCCATGCTTTGTAAGGGCCCTGGCTATTAATTGCTTAAAAATTCCTGCGTCTTCAAGGAGTTTTCGCGTCTGCCAGCATTTTTTCAACTTCCTGCGCGTTGACGGCACCGGGCGCACGTTTGCCGTTGGTAAGGAGCAGGGTGGGTGTAGAGGTGATGTTGTACTTCTGGCCGAACTCGCGGTTTCGCTTGAGGGGTGCGATATCGCATTCGGTCGTCGCAGGGGTCCTGTCGCGCAGCATCCAGTCGTTCCAGGCCTTTGCCTTGTCCTTGGCGCACCAGATGTTGCGTGACTTGAGGTAGGAGTCGGGTCCCAACATGGGATACAGGAAGAGATAGATGGTGACATTGTCGACCTTGGTCAGGTCGCGTTCGAACTGTTTGCAGTAACTGCAGTTGGGGTCTTCGAAGATGGCCAGCTTGCGCTTGCCGTCACCGCGCACTGTCTTGATGGCTCCGTCCATGGGTAGCATGTCGAAATTGATCGCGGTGAGTTTCTCGACGCGCTCTTCCGTGAGGTTGCGCCGGTTCTTCACATCCAGAAGATGGCCTTCGATGAGGAAGTTTCCCTGCTCGTCGGTGTAGAAGATGTCAAAACCGACACGGACTTCATAAAGCCCGTTCATCGGGGTTTTGATCACTTCATCGATCTTGGAAAAAGCGGGCATTTTTTCAGCCAGATTTTTGCGGATGGCGGCTTCCTGCGCAAACGCCGGAATCAGGCTCAAAGCCAGCAGGCCGAGCACGGCACCTGATTTCAGGTATCTCACGAATTTCATCGATGTTCCAGTGTGTGTCGCTGTTTCCAAAGTCTTCAGCTGTCTCTATAAACCCGCCGCCTGCCGCGTCAGCCAGTTTTTCAGGAAGCCGCTGCGCTCAAAGCCCTTCATGCCCCAGTTGCGCAAAGCCTGCCAGCGCCCGTCGGTCTGCGCAAAAATCCCGTGCAGCCCGTCGGTCACCGCGCCCATCGCCGCCACATCGGCCTTGCGCGCCCTTTCGTAGCGGCGCAGCAGTTTTTCGTCGCCTAATCCGCGCCAATATTCGCGCTTGGCGATCACACCGGCCAGACAGGCCGCATCGGCCAGGCCCAGGTTCAATCCCTGGCCCGCCAGCGGATGCACCGTGTGCGCGGCGTCGCCTGCAAGCGCCCAGCCGGGGCCGACCCAGTGCCCTGCGCTTGACAAGGCCAGCGGCCAGCTCGCCCGCTCGCTGCTCAGGCGCAGAGGGCCGGTCTCCTGGCCGCACACGGCTTCAAGCGCCTTGCAAAATTCTTCGGGCGGCATTTTCTCCAGCACGGCTGCGCGCTCTACAGAGACTGACCACACCAGGGCTGCCAAGTTCCCTTGTTCGGCGGATAAAGGCAAAAGAGCCAGCACCTGGCCACCGGTAAACCACTGGCGGGCAACGCCGCCGTGCGGTTTGCCCAGTTCAAGCCGGGCCGCAACAGCCTTCTGCGGATAGGGTTTGACGGTCCAGTTCAGCGGCCGGGTAAGGCCGATTTCGTCACGGCTCGCACTTTTCTGGCCTTCGCAAATCACATTGAGCGCTGCCTTGGCGGCCGCGTGCACGGTTTCGATCTGCGGCTGGTAGCGAACCGCCTGGATCAACTGTTCCTCAAGCGCCGGGACATCGACGATCCAGGCGAGGGCGTCCTGGTCCACGCTTTTGGCTGTGAAGTCGAGCTTGCCGCCGTCGTCGCCCCAGACCTGCATCTCCAGCACGGGCGTGGCAGAGCGTGCATCGGGCCAGGCGCGCAGGCCCTCCAGCACGCTGCGTGATGCGCTGTTGAGCGCATAGGCGCGCACATCGGCGACGGGATGCGCGCCGTGGGCCTTTGCAGGCCGGGTGACCAGCGCCACGCGCAGGCGCTCACGCGCCAGCAACAGCGCCAGTGTGCGGCCCACCACGCCGTCGCCGCGAATACAGACATCAAAGGTCTTGGTCATGCCTCATTTTAGAAGGCAGTGCAAAATTGATCCTTTAAACAGGTTCCAGGGTCGGCAATGGCCCTCGAATCTGCACCCATAAAGATAAAGGCCTGGAAGACGTGAGCGATACATCCCACAACACATCGGCGGTCGCTGGCGAGATGCCTTCAGACATCTCGGCCGTGATTTCACGCCTCTATGTTTACCCGGTGAAATCCTGCGCCGGCGTGCAGGTGCAGGACGTCATCCTGACCGAAACCGGGCTGGAGTTTGACCGCGCCTGGATGGTGGTTGACGCCAAAGGCCACTTCCTCACGCAGCGCGAGCTGCCGCGCATGGCGCTCATCAAGCCCCAGCTCAGGCACAGCGACATGGTGCTGCGTGCGCCCGGCATGCTGGCGCTGCACATTGCACTGGACCAGGTCGAGGAGCCCGTGCGTGTGCAGGTTTGGAAGGACGAAGTCCAGGCCTACGACATGGGCGCCATCGCCGCCCAGTGGTTCACCGATTTCCTCGGCCAGCCCGCGCGCCTGGTGCGCTTTGACCCCGAGCACAAGCGTGTCTGCAGCATGCAGTGGACGGACGGCGTGGAGGCGCTCAACCAGTTCAGCGACGGCTACCCGCTGCTCGTCATCAGCGAGGCGTCGCTGGCGAACTTCAATGAAAAACTGGTGGCTGCGGGCTCTGCCGCCGTCGGCATGGAGCGCTTTCGGCCCAACATCGTGCTCGGTGATGCGTCCGGCGCCGACGGACTCACACCGCATGATGAAGACCGCATCGACCTTCTGCAGATTGAAACAGAACAAGGTGCCGTGCAGCTCAAGCCGGTCAAGCCCTGCCCGCGCTGCCCGATCCCCAATATCGACCCGGCCACCGCCGCCAGCAGCCCGGAAGTGGGCGACATGCTGCAAACCTACCGCCAGGACGCCCGCGTCAACGGCGCGCTGACCTTCGGCATGAACGTCATCGTGCTGGCCGGCATAGACCACCAGCTCAAGGTGGGCCAGCCGGCGGGCGCGAGCTACCTGTTTGAGTGAGTTTTGACCGCCCGCAGCGGCGTTGGCGCGCGGCTGGCATGTTCGGCGTGGGGCGGTTTGGACTCGTGAGGCGGCCTGGATGAGCGGGGCCCGGAGTCGGCGCCGTCAAAGCCTGAATCCGCTTCTGAGCCAAGCGGCATGGGATGTGTGAGCTCCGGCTCCAGGAAACGGATGGGGCGGCGCGTGCGGGCGCCCATGCTGTGCAGCAGGTCGGCCAGTGCCTGTGAAATGGCTTCATGGCTGCCCATGCGTTCGCTCAGCAGCACGCCTGCCACATGGAACTGCAGCACCACTTCCGGCTTCAGGCCCTTCAGCGGCATCAGGCCGGCGGCTATCAGCCGCGCCGAGAGTTCGGTGACTGGCGTGCGCGACTCGACGCCTTCAAGAATCAGGCCGAAGCGGGCCTCATCGACGCGCCCCACCGTGTTGACGTCGCGCAGGATGCGGCGCAGCTTGATGACACTGCGCAGCAGGCTTTGCTCGGCCACCGCCGTGCCCCAGGTTTTCTTGATGTAGCGGTAGTTGACCAGCTCGATGTAGACCACGGCGGCCGGCTCGTGGTAGCGCTTGGCGCGCTCCACCACCTGCATGAAACGGTCATGGAACAGATGGGCCGCCAAAAGCCCTGTGAGGGCGTCCTGGCTGGACATGGCCTGCTCGCGCGCTTCGACCGCATGGCGCTCGCGCGATCGCAGGTTGAGCGCGACCAGCAGCATCGGCACTTCAAGGGTCAGGCCCGCCATCAGGCCGTATTGCGACAGCCATGACGCGGAAATGAGGCCGAGGATGCTGACGACGATGAGAACCGTCGCCAGCGCCAGCGGGGTGAAAGCCGCCAGCACCCAGAAACCGACAACGTCCTTGCGCTGCCAGGTGAGGTAAGCCCGGCCCACGCCCATCAGGACGATCACGATCAGGTACAGGCCGATCATGCGCACGCCCACCCCGCGGTCCAGCACCGTGTAGACCAGCGCCAGCGGCAGGCCGGCCACGCCGACCCAGTAGGTCACGCGCTCAAACCATTTGTGCCGCGTGCCTGTGCCGCACAAGTGGTGCACGACCAGCAGCGCCGCGCCGCCGCCCAACAGGCCCAGGCAGCCTTGCGCCAGGTTGTTCCAGGCGCTGAAGTTGCTCCACAGCAAATGGCCCGCGACACCCGTCCAGGCTGCGACCACCAGCGCCATGATGGATGCGTAAATCGCATACCAGCCGTAGGCCTTGTCGCGGTACACCCAGCTCTGTACCGCGCAGGCCACGATCAGCAGCACCAGCGCGCCGAACACGACACCGACGGCCAGGTACTCCAGCTGAAGGCGCTGTGCCTGGTTGCTGCGGGTGCTGACGCGGATCGGAATGCCGACTTCCGTCAGGTGCTGAATGCGCACATAGACGTCATGCACGCCGTTGTTCGGCAGATTCAGCTCGAACTGCCCGTAGCGGCCGGGCTCGGGCCAGCTGGACACGGCCAGGGTGTCGCCTGCCGACTGGGACGTCCAGCTTCCTCCTGCGGTGCGCTGGTAGACCGTTGCCAGATCCAGCAGGGGCAGGGGAAATTCAAGCAGCCAGTCCTGGCGCGAGCCGGACGATTTGCTGAAGCGGTAATGCAGCCATAGCGCCGCCTTCGGGCCGAGCGAATAAATGGTGTCGGCTTTGGCCGGGGTGAATGCCGCGCCCTGACGGTCGCTTGTGAGCTGGTCGATGCCGGCAGTGCCTTCGGCGTCTATCCACATGAGGCTGTCGGCGCGCACGTCCATCACGGGGTTGGCGTCGGCCAATAACAGGACGGGCTGGGCCTGCAACGGGCCGGCCAGCAGGAAAGACCCGGCCAGCAAAATGGCGGCGAGCAGGGTGGCAAATGAAGTGGCGCAGGCCCTGCCCAAAGCACGCAATCCCCGGCCGGCCGCGCATCGAATACACTTCTCAGCCTGTTTTTGAAGGTTTGTCATGAGTTTGAAGTGCGGCATTGTAGGCTTGCCTAACGTCGGAAAATCCACCCTGTTCAATGCGTTGACCAAAGCGGGGATTGCGGCTGAAAACTACCCCTTTTGTACGATTGAGCCGAATGTCGGCGTTGTGGAAGTGCCCGACCCGAGGTTGGCCCAATTGGCCGAGATCGTCAAGCCCGAACGTATTGTTCCGGCCATCGTCGAGTTTGTGGACATTGCCGGCCTGGTGGCGGGCGCCAGCACGGGGGAAGGCCTGGGCAACAAATTCCTGGCCCATATCCGCGAAACCGACGCCACCCTCAATGTGGTGCGCTGCTTTGAAGACGACAACGTGATCCACGTCGCCGGCAAGGTAGACCCGATCTCCGACATCGAAGTCATCCAGACCGAGCTCTGCCTGGCCGACCTCGCCGCCGTTGAAAAAGCCCTGCACCGGGTCGCCAAGACCGCTCGCTCGGGTGACAAGGAGTCGGCCAAGCTGGTCGTCATCCTCGAGAAATGCCAGGCCGCGCTCAACGAAGGCAAGCCGGTGCGCACCATCGACTTCAGCAAGGAAGAGCTGCCGCTGCTCACGCAGTTCTTCCTGATCACCGCCAAGCCCGCCATGTTTGTGGCCAACGTGGCCGAGGACGGGTTTGAGAACAACCCGCTGCTGGACCGCCTCAAGGCTTACGCGGATGCCCAGAAGGCGCCGGTGGTGGCGATCTGCGCCAAGATGGAAGCCGAAATGGCCGACATGGAAGAGGAAGACAAAAAGATGTTCCTCGCCGAGATCGGCCAGGACGAGCCGGGCCTCAACCGCCTGATCCTGGCGGCCTATAAGCTGCTGGGCCTGCAGACCTACTTCACTGCCGGTGTGAAGGAAGTGCGCGCCTGGACCATCCATGTGGGCGACACCGGCCCACAGGCGGCCGGCGTGATTCACACCGATTTCGAAAAAGGCTATATCCGCGCGCAGACCATCGCTTTTGCCGACTACATCACCTACAAGGGTGAGCAGGGCGCCAAGGATGCGGGCAAGATGCGCAGCGAAGGCAAGGAATATGTCGTCAAGGATGGCGACGTGATGAACTTCCTGTTCAGCAGCTGAGCTGCCACGACCCCGGCTCGCCTGAACGGCCGGATTTGCTGCGCCGCCCGGACATCACGGGCAGTGATGTCGTCGAAGTCGCGCCACAATGGGCACGACAACCCGCACGGCCAGGGGTGGCAATGCCGTTACCGGCTTGCCAGAGCAGGCCATTTCCCTGAAACACTCGCTTTGAAAGAGAACACCATGTCCATCCAGCGCATTGAAACCGGCCCCCGCATGTCCCAGGCCGTCGTTCATAACAAAACCGTTTACCTCGCAGGCCAGGTGGCCGGTGACGACGCCGGTCCCGGCGTGTACGAACAGACCCGCAGCATCCTGGCCAATATCGACCGCCTGCTGGCGGCGGCCGGCAGCGACAAGTCGCGCCTCCTGAGCGCCACCATCTGGCTGACCGATATGGACACCTTCGGCGAAATGAACCGCGCCTGGGAAGCCTGGGTGGTGCCCGGAGCCACGCCCGCGCGTGCCACGGTCATGAGCCCGCGCCTGGCGGCAGCCAAGTACCACGTGGAAATCGGTGTGGTGGCGGCGCAAGACTAGTCAGCCGTGAAGACCCCGCCGCGATGACCGAACCCGTACGCCTGGCTAAACGCTTGGCCGAAATGCTGTCCTGCTCACGCCGCGAGGCCGAGCAGTACATCGAAGGCGGCTGGGTCACGGTCGACGGCGTCACCGTTGAAGAGCCGCAGTTCCGCGTGCTGGACCAGGCCATAGCGCTCGACAAAAACGCCAGCCTGCTGGCATTGACACCGGTGACCTTGCTGTTGCACAAACCCGCGGGTTATGTGGCCGGAGCCGACGGCGCCGCCGAGTCATTGGCCCCATTGCTGTCAGCGGCCACACAGTCGCCTGATGACCGCTCCGGTATTCGCCCGCTCAAAAAACATTTCTCGTCCGTGGAACTGGTGACGCCCCTGGCCACACCGGCCAGTGGCCTGGTTGTGCTGACCCAAGACTGGCGCGTGACGCGAAAGCTGCGCGAAGACGCCCGCGTGATGGAGCATGAAGTCGTCGTGGATGTCAGCGGTGATATCAAGCCCGGTGGCCTGGAGCGGCTGAACCGCGTGGACCACGGCTTCACCTTCAAGGGCGCACTGCTGCCACCGGCCAAAGTCAGCTGGCAAAGTGAAACCCGCCTGCGTTTTGCCCTCAAGGGCGAGGTGCCGGGGCAAGTTGCCTACATGTGCGAAAGCGTTGGGTTGCAGGTGAACGGCATGAAGCGCTTGCGCATTGGCCGTGTGGCGATGAGTCAGCTGCAGCCCGGGCAGTGGCGCTATTTGCTGCCGCACGAGCGCTTCTGAGTCCGACGAAGCTTTATCCGGTCACTACACCCGGAAATGCCCAGATGAGACTTCCCGTCATCAAAAAATAGCGCAAGAATTTTCCAACTGCCATATAGGCAAGACAGGGCCAGAACGGAAACTTGAGCCAACCCGCCACTGCGCACAGCGGGTCACCCACCACTGGAAGCCAGGCCAGCAGGCAGGCTTTGGGGCCGAGCTTTTCCAGCCAGCGAATGGCGTGGTCGTGGTGCGATGAATGGCTGTATTTGTCTACGACCTTGTGGGCGCCGTAGCCCATCCACCAGTCCAGCGCACCACCCAGCGTGTTGCCCGCCGTGGCGACCAATACGGCCGGCCAGAACATGGCGGGGTTGAGTTTGACCAGGCCGAAGACCACGGGCTCAGACCCCAGCGGCAGCAGCGTGGCTGAAATGAAGGACACCACGAACACCGTGCTCAGGCCGTATTCGGGCAGGGCCAAAATTTCGATCAGGTGCTGAATCCAGGCGGGCATATATGTATTCGAGTATAGGCAGGGCGGCTCGTTGGGTGTGTCAGGAAGACACTTACAACTCCGTGTGCAATTTTCAATTGCTGAAATTTTGAGCAGGTACAATCGTGCCTCCTTTTTCAGCAACCGGCAGCACTCCCTTTTCCATGAACATCGGCCCCTACGCTTTGGCAAACAACCTGTTTGTCGCGCCCATGGCCGGTGTGACAGACCGGCCGTTTCGCCAGCTCAGCAAAAAGCTGGGCGCGGGCTACGCGGTCAGCGAGATGGTGACGTCGCGACGTGATTTGTGGGACAGCCTGAAGACCTCGCGCCGCGCCAACCACGAAGGCGAGGACGCACCGATCGCCGTGCAGATCGCCGGCACCGACGCGCAGATGATGGCCGACGCCGCAGCCTACAACATAGCCCGCGGCGCACAGATCATCGACATCAACATGGGCTGCCCGGCCAAGAAGGTCTGCAACAAGTGGGCTGGCTCGGCGCTGATGCAGGACGAAACCCTGGCGCTGCAGATCGTCGAGGCCGTGGTGGCCGCTTGTGCACCGCACCATGTTCCCGTCACGCTCAAGATGCGCACCGGCTGGTGCCAGGCCGAGAAGAACGCCTTGACGATCGCCCGTGCCGCTGAAAGCGCCGGCGTGCAGATGATCACCGTGCACGGCCGCACGCGCGAGCAAGGCTACAAGGGTGTTGCCGAATACGACACGATTGCCGCGGTGAAAGCCGCGCTGCGCATTCCGGTGGTGGCTAACGGCGACATCAGCAGCCCCGAAAGGGCGCGCGACGTGCTGGCATACACCGGCGCCGACGCCGTGATGATCGGCCGCGCAGCCCAGGGCCGGCCCTGGATCTTCCGCGAGGTCGCGCATTTCCTGGCCACCGGCACTCACCTTGCGCCGCCCCTGGTGGCCGAGGTTGGGCGCCTGCTGGTCGATCATTTGCGTGACCACTACACCTTGTATGGTGAATTCACCGGCGTGCGCACAGCACGCAAGCACATCGGCTGGTATGTCAAAACCCTGCCTGGCGGCGAAGCGTTTCGCGCGCGGATGAACCTGCTGGAAGACTGCGAAGCGCAGCTGCAAGCGGTGAGCGGGTTTTTTCAGGAATTGGGAGAGCACATGGACCGGATACCGGCCGGTGCTGAGGGCACGGATGCCGGAAACGAAGTCGGCCCGGCGAAAAAAAACAGCTATAAAAATGAGGAGGAAGCTGCTGCATGAGCAAGAAACATATCGAAGAGTGCGTACGCGCCAGTCTGGAAAGTTATTTCAAGGATCTGCGTGGCATTGAGCCCGACGGCATGTACGACATGATGGTCCGGGTGGTGGAAAAGCCGTTGCTCGAAGTGGTCATGCAGCATGCAGAACACAACCAGTCGCGCGCCGCCGAATGGCTGGGCCTGAACCGCAACACCCTGCGCAAGAAGCTGGTTGAGCACAAGCTCATCAAATAACAAGCGCCAGAAAACAAGCGCCAGAATTTCCCCTCGTTCGGCCAGCTCCGAACCGACATCCTTTTGAGAAGACCACCATGAATGCATTGATTTCCGTCTCCGATAAAACCGGCATCCTCGAGTTCGCGCAGGCGCTGCACGCCCTGGGCATCAAACTGCTCTCCACCGGCGGCACCGCCAAGCTGCTGGCCGACGCGGGCCTGCCGGTGACTGAAGTCGCCGACCACACCGGTTTTCCGGAAATGCTCGACGGCCGCGTCAAGACGCTGCACCCCAAAATCCACGGCGGCCTGCTGGCTCGCCGCGACTTTCCGGAACATATGGCGGCCTTGAAGGAACACGACATCGCCACCATCGATTTGCTGGTCGTCAATCTCTACCCGTTTGAAGCGACCGTGGCCAAGCCCGGCTGCACGCTGGAAGACGCGATCGAAAACATCGATATCGGCGGCCCGGCGATGGTGCGCTCTGCCGCCAAAAACTGGAAAGACGTGGGCGTGCTGACCGACGCGTCGCAGTACGCAGGCGTACTGGCCGAACTCAAAGCCGGCGGCAAGCTCACCGACAAGACCAAATTCGCGTTGTCGGTGGCGGCGTTTAACCGCATCAGCCAGTACGACGGCGCGATCAGTGACTACCTCTCCGGCATCCAGGCTGATGGCAGCCACGGCATGTTCCCCGGCCAGGCGAATGGCCGTTTTATCAAGGTGCAAGACCTGCGCTACGGCGAAAACTCGCACCAGCAGGCGGCCCTGTACCGCGACCTGTACCCCGCGCCCGGCTCGCTGGTCACGGCCAAGCAGCTGCAGGGTAAAGAGCTGTCGTACAACAACATCGCCGATGCTGACGCCGCCTGGGAATGCGTCAAGAGCTTTGACCTCATCAAGGACGGCGCCGCCTGCGTGATCGTGAAGCACGCCAACCCCTGTGGCGTGGCTGTGGGCAAAGACGGCTTGGAGGCTTACAGCAAGGCCTTCAAAACCGACCCGACCTCGGCTTTCGGCGGCATCATCGCCCTCAATTGCCCGCTGGACGAGCGCGCCGCGCAGCAGATTTCAAAACAGTTTGTCGAGGTGCTGATGGCCCCGGCCTTCACGCCCGAAGCGCTGGAAGTCTTCAAGAGCAAGGTCAACGTCCGCATCCTGCAGATCGACCTGCCGCCCGGCGGCGACACCGCGTGGAAGCAAGGCCGCAACCTGATGGACGTCAAGCGCGTGGGTTCGGGCCTCTTGATGCAAACGGCCGACAACCATGAACTCTCCATCGGCGACCTGAAAGTCGTTAGCAAGCTGCAGCCCACGCAGGAGCAACTGCACGACATGCTGTTTGCCTGGAAGGTCGCCAAATACGTCAAGTCCAACGCCATCGTGTTTTGCGCCGACGGCATGACGCAAGGCGTGGGCGCCGGCCAGATGAGCCGCATCGACTCCGCCCGCATCGCCTCCATCAAGGCGGCGAATGCCGGGCTGACGCTGCTGGGCTCGGTGGTGGCGAGCGACGCCTTCTTCCCGTTCCGCGACGGGCTCGACGTGGTGGTGGACGCCGGTGCCTCTTGTGTCATTCAGCCTGGCGGAAGCATGCGGGACGATGAGGTCATTGCCGCTGCTGACGAGCGCGAAGTGGTGATGGTGTTGACCGGGGTTCGGCATTTCCGGCATTGAGACCGGTTTTAAGGAATTTTGGCCCCTAGCCCAGTAAGCGCCTGGGCTGGTAGCTATCGAATCGATAGCGCGCCATTCTCTTTTTATAGTCATCTGCTTTTTTTGAATCAGGCTGCGGGGCGGGTTTCAATAACCCCCGTTCGGTCGGATCAAAGAGTCGTTTGCTATTAATTCAATAGCTACCAGCCCATGTGGTTATTGGGCTAGAGGCCAAAACTGCTATCAATCCGGCAAACTCAAGCTGCCGCGAAGAACTTCACTGCGGCATCCACCGTGGCGTCAATATCCGCGGCCGTATGGGCCGAACTCACAAATCCAGCCTCATACAGCGCAGGTGCGTAATACACCCCGCTGTCCAGCATGGCATGGAAGAACCGGTTGAAAGCCGGACTGTCGGTGGTCATCACAGTGGCGTAGTTCTGCGGCAATTGCCCCAGCAGGAAAAAGCCGAACATGCCGCCTTCGCTGTCGCCGCAAAACGGTACGCCGGCCTTCGCTGCTGCCTGGGTGAGGCCCGTGACCAGGCTGCGTGTGCGCCCAGCCAGCGCTTCGTAAAAACCGGGTTTGGCGATCTCGCGCAAGGTGGCCAGGCCGCAGGCGGTGGCCACCGGGTTGCCTGACAGCGTGCCAGCCTGGTAGACCGGGCCCAGGGGCGCCAGTTGCTCCATCACGGCACGTGTGCCGCCAAAGGCTGCCAGGGGCATGCCGCCGCCAATCACCTTGCCCATGACCGTCATGTCGGGCTTGAAGCCCGGAATGCTTTGGGCATACACGCTTTGCGCACCGCCCAGGGCCACGCGAAAGCCCGTCATGACTTCGTCAAACACCAGTAAGGCGCCATGCTGCGTGCACAGCTCGCGGCAGCGTTTCATGAAAGGAACGCTGGCACGGACGAAATTCATGTTGCCGGCGATCGGCTCGATCATCAGGCAGGCGACGTCCTTGCCGTGCAGCGCAAAGGCTTCTTCGAGCTGGGCAATGTGGTTGTATTCGAGCACCAGGGTGTGCTGCACCACCTCAGGCGGAACACCCGCACTGGTGGGGTTGCCGAAGGTGGCCAGGCCCGAGCCGGCCTTGACGAGCAGGGCGTCGGCATGGCCGTGGTAGCAGCCTTCGAACTTGATGATCTTGCTGCGCCCGGTGGCGCCGCGCGCCAGGCGGATGGCGCTCATGGCCGCTTCTGTGCCGGAGCTCACCAGCCGCACCATCTCGAGTGAAGGCACCAGCCGCACGATTTCCTCGGCCAGTTCGACCTCGCGTTCGGTGGGCGCACCGTAGGAAAAGCCCTCCAGGGCGGCTTTTTGCACGGCCTCGACCACCGCAGGATGGCCGTGGCCCAGGATCATGGGGCCCCAGGAGCCGATGTAGTCGATGTAGCGCTTGCCGTCGGCGTCCCAGAAGTAGGCGCCCTGGGCGCGCTGCACGAAGCGCGGCGTGCCGCCGACGGCCTTGAAGGCCCGAACCGGGGAGTTGACGCCGCCGGGAATCAGTTTTTTGGCGCGTTCGAAAAGGGCGTCGTTGCGGGAGGTGGCTGGCTTAGTGCTTGGTTGTTCCATTGGGGGGCAGGTCAAGGGTGGGTTTTGACGTCAGGTCGGCGTCGTCGTTGGCATCGCCCGTTTCTTCGTCGGATTCGTCGACATCGGCTTGGGCCCAGAACAGGCGGTCCGGCACGATATTGCCCATGCCGGGGTGAAAGCCGGCGTCCAGGCTGTGGTCCAGGAAGGTCAGCGCTTCGGCGGTGGCCGCCTGCAGGTCGTGGCCATTGGCCAGCAAGGCCGCAAGCGCGGCAGACAAGGTGTCGCCGGCGCCGGCAAATACGGCCTCAAAGCGTTCGAATTTTTCGCTGTAAAGCACTGCCTGGGGGGTGGCCAGCACGTTGTCGATGAACTGGTCGGGCATGGGAATGCCGGTCACCAGGGTGTAAGGCACGCCCAGGTCGGCCGCCGCCTTGGCGATGTCGCGGGCCGTGGGGTTGCGCTCGCCCGGCCAGTCTGGCAGGAGCCAGCGCCACAGGCTGCTGTGGTTGCCGACCAACACCGTGGTCTGGGGCAGCATCAGCTCACGAAAGGCGTCCAGATAGCTGTCGATTTCGCTTTCGTCCCACCATGAGAGATTGGGCATGTAGGCGATCAGCGGCACGTCGGCATAGTCCGAGGCGATTTCGGCGATGGTGGAAATGTTCTCGGGGCTGCCGACAAATCCGACCTTGATGGCGGAAACCGGCATGTCCTCCAGGGCCGAGCGCGCCTGGTCTGTTACAGCTTCTTCGTCGAAGGAAAAGTGGTCGAAAATTTCGGCCGTATCGCGCACATAAGCGCCTGTTACAACCGCCAGCGGATGGGCGCCGGCAGAGGTGATTGATGCAATATCCGCAGTCAAACCACCGGCTCCGCTGGGGTCGTTGGCATTGAATGTCATCACGCAGGCCGGTGATGCGTCTGCGTCCTCGATTTGGAGTTGTCGGCTGTCCAGTTGAGGGGTTTTGGGGTTTGCCATAGCCTGCGATTTTGCCTTGTACGCGAATAAGCAACGCCGCCTCGATACAATTGTTGCATTCTATTCGAAGGCAACTTAAGCTGTGACTCAATCAATGACGTGGATGTGTTTAATTTGTGGGTGGATTTACGACGAGGCTGCCGGCGCTCCGGAACATGGAATTGCCGCCGGGACGCCCTGGGCCCAAGTGCCCATGAACTGGACCTGCCCCGAATGCGGTGCACGCAAAGAAGATTTTGAAATGGTTCAGATATAAACAAGCGGTTTGGGCACTTGCCTGAACAATCGCAGGACGGCCCGTTGCGCCGGGGCCTGCAACATGAGGAGCATAGGCAGTGAGCATTCCCAGTTCCGGACTTAAGGTTTTGGTCATCGATGACAGCAATACCATCCGGCGTAGCGCCGAGATATTCCTGAAACAGGGTGGGCACGAAGTATTGCTGGCTGAAGATGGCTTTGACGCCCTGTCCAAGGTCAACGATTACGAACCCAATCTGATTTTCTGCGACATTCTGATGCCCCGTCTGGATGGCTATCAAACGTGTGCGATTATCAAGCGCAATGTGAAGTTTTCCGCCGTTCCCATTGTGATGCTGTCCTCCAAGGACGGCGTTTTCGACAAGGCGCGAGGTCGCATGGTGGGTTCGCAAGACTACCTGACCAAGCCTTTTACCAAAGATCAGTTGCTGCAGACCGTTCAGGAGCTCGGCAGCGCTAAACAAGGAGTAGTGTGATGGCAATCAAGAAAATACTGGTAGTGGACGACTCCAAAACCGAATTGATGTTTCTGACCGACCTGTTGGTCAAAAATGGTTTTACCGTTAAAACCGCTGAAAACGCGGAAGATGCATTTCGCCGCCTGGCGGAAGACAAGCCCGAACTGATCCTCATGGATGTGGTGATGCCGGGCCAGAACGGCTTTCAGCTGACGCGTGCCATCACGCGTGATCCGCTGTATTCCGATATCCCCATCATGATGTGCACCAGCAAGAACCAGGAAACCGACCGGGTCTGGGGCATGCGGCAGGGCGCCCGCGACTACATCACCAAACCGGTGGATGCAGATGAGCTGATGGCCAAAATCAAGGCCCTTGGCTGATTTAAGGCGTAAAACCAAAGCATGGCGAATAGACAAGCCCTTAGAGAACTCCAAACCCGGCTGGCCGACAGGCTGCAGATTGCGCGGACGCAAGGTGTTGCTGCATCCTGGCTAGCCGTGGAAGCCGGCGGGAAGAAGTACCTGTTTCCCCTGAGTCAGTCCGGTGAAATTTTCCCATGGGTAAGCACGCAACCGGTGCCGTACACGCAGGCCTGGTTTGCCGGTGTCGCCAACTTGCGGGGCGGCTTGTTCGGCGTGGTCGATCTGGCGAGCTACGTCAGCGGCAAGGCCCCTCCGCCCAAAAACGAGCTGGCGCGTACAGACTCCCGGCTCGTGGCGCTTAACAGCGCGCTGGAGGTTAATTGCGCGCTATTGATCGACAAACTTTCCGGGCTTCGCAACCAGGAAGCATTCAGCGATTTCTCTGAAAAAGCGCCCGACGCGCCTGATTTCTTTGGCAACCAGTATGTGGACCTCAACGGCGCCACCTGGCAGGAAATCAACCTTCAGCAGCTTGCCCAGCAAGCCCATTTTTTGACGATAGGCGCATAGCGCACACTGTTCCCCCGGAAGGCTCACCATGTCTGTTATTGAAAATATCCAGAAGCTGTTTAAAACCAAATCCGTCCAGCCCGAAGACAGCATGGACATGGCTTCCGTCGGTACGCCAGATCCTCTTGCAACCGGTGCCATGGATGAAGCTTCCCTGCAGACTGCAGCGGTGCGCCAGACCGGCAACGACGACGCATTTCCTGCTAGCCGCATGGCCACGGCCGAAGACGCCTCGCCCGCTGAACGCTCTGATCTTCTGTATCTGCCCGTGCTGGGCCGCAAGACCATGGGTCAGCACCAGCGCATTTTGGTGTCCCTCCTGGCTATTTTCGTGGCGGTTCTGGGTACGGTGACCTTCCTGGCGCTGAACCAGGCTGACAAAGTCGCTCAACAGGTGGCGGCAACGGGTCAATCCCTGATGCAGTCCCAGCGCCTGGCGAAATCCGTGTCGCAGGCACTTGTGGGCAGTGCGCAAGCCTTCCCTGACGTGCGCGAAAGTTCTGACGTGCTGGCCAAAACCGTGCGCGGCCTCAAGTCCGGCGAAGACAGCTTGCGTCTGGCGCCAGTGAGCGAAGAATTGCAGGGTGACGTGGAAAAAGTCACTCCCTTCATGGAGCGCGCTGAAAAGAACGCCAAAACCGTGATGGGCCAGCAGAACATTCTGACGCAGGTGGGTAACGCTCTGCGCACCATTAACCGCCAGTCTTCGGACTTGCTGGAAATTGCTGAAACCGTTTCGTCGCTCAAGCTCCAGCAGAATGCGGCGCCAGCAGAAATTTCAGCTTCGGGCCAGCTGGTGATGTTGACCCAGCGGATTGGTAAATCTGCCAATGAGTTCTTGACGATGGAGGGTGTGAGCCCCGAAGCCGTGTTCTTGCTGGGTAAGGATTTGAATTCGTTCAAGGAAATCGCCCAGGGCCTGCAAGAAGGCAGCCCCGAACTGCGCCTTGCCGGCTCCAAGGATCCCCAGACCCGCGAACGCCTGGAGGCCTTGATGGCACTCTATGAACAAACCCGCGTGCAGGCCGGCGCCATTCTGGGTAACTTGCAGGGTCTGGTGTCCGCTCGTGAAGCGCAGTCCTCGATTATTGCGGACAGCGAACCTCTTCGCCGCGGCCTGGAAGACCTGCAGGGCAAGCTGTCCTCGCAAACGGGTTTGAGCGTGCTCTCCCTGGGTATTTTGGCGGGCGCCGCTGCCCTTGCGCTGCTGTGCGCGGCCGGCTTGGCCCGCTTGCAGGTGCAGGACAGCCAGCAGCGTCAGGCAGTTGCTGAAACCCAGCGCCAGGAAGCCAAAGGGCAAGAACAAGACGCCAAGCGCGTCAATGACGCCAACCAGGCCGCTATTTTGCGATTGATGAATGAGTTGCAGACAGTGGCTGAAGGTGACTTGACGCAGGAAGCGACCGTGACCGAAGACATTACGGGCGCTATCGCCGACTCGGTGAACTACACGGTGGAAGAGTTGCGACAGCTGGTAGGTAACGTGCAGAACACGGCTACCCGCGTTGCGCAGACGACGGCGCAGGTGGAAAGCACTTCAACCGAGCTGCTGGCGGCTTCGACCGAACAGCTGCGCGAGATTCGCGAAACCGGCCAGTCGGTGCTTGACATGGCGTCCCGAATTAACGAGGTGTCTACGCAGGCGCAGGAATCTTCCCAGGTGGCGCGCCAATCGCTGACCGCCGCCGAATCCGGCCTGCAGGCCGTGCAGAACGCCATCGGCGGTATGAATTCCATCCGCGACCAGATCCAGGAAACCTCGAAGCGGATCAAGCGACTCGGTGAGTCCTCGCAGGAGATTGGTGAAATTACCGAGCTGATTTCCGACATTACCGAACAGACCAACGTGCTGGCGCTGAATGCCGCCATTCAGGCCGCGTCAGCCGGTGAAGCCGGACGAGGCTTCTCGGTGGTTGCGGAAGAAGTGCAGCGACTCGCTGAACGTTCCGCAGATGCTACGCGTCAGATTTCGGCCCTGGTGAAAGCCATTCAGACCGACACACAGGATGCGGTGGCCGCTATGGAGCGCTCCACGCAGGGTGTGGTTGAAGGGGCCAAACTGTCCGATAACGCGGGTACCGCGCTGACCGAGATTGACCAGGTGTCACGCCGGCTTGCTGACCTGATTGAGCAGATTTCGAACTCCGCCTCCCGCGAAGCCGCATCGGCCAACGTGGTGGCCGGCAACATCCAGCACATTTTCGCGGTGACGGAGCAAACCGGAGAAGGTACCCGCTCCACGGCGCAGCAGGTGCGAGATCTTTCCCGCATGGCTGAAGAGCTGCGCCAGTCGGTGTCCCGATTCAAGATCGCCTGATGCCTGTCTGTTTGCGCTGACCGTGAGTCCCGATTCCTGAACCGGCCCGTTATTTATGCAATCCAACGCCTCGAATTCAACGACTGTTGAACCCGATCTCGCCCTGAATGATCTGGGCCCCCTTGCTTGGGTGCTTGACGAGCTTCGCAAGTCGCTGGACGGTGCAGCCAAGGCCCTCAAGCGTTTCGTGCGTGATGCGGAGGCTGCGCGTGGGTCTGACCTTGCGGCCCTTGATGCCAGCCAGTTGCGGATTGCCCGTCAGCAACTGCACCAGGCGGTGGGTGCGCTGGAAATGGTGGGCCTTGCGGGGCCTGCGCTGGTGCTTCGTGCGATGGAAGCGGCTGTACAAAAATTTGTACAACAACCTGAACAGTGCAACCAGGACGCAGCAGGAAAAATCGAACGGGCGAGCTATGCGCTGACCGAGTACCTTGAAGGCGTGTTGGCGGACAAACCCGTTTCCGCGGTTTCCCTGTTCCCGCAGTACCGTGATGTGCAGGAACTGGTGAAGGCTGACCGAATCCATCCGGCCGACCTGTGGCCGTTTGAATGGCGCTGGCTGGAAGCGGAACTGACCGAGAAGGCGGAGCCCCGGAACTACGACGATAGCGCACGAGGCGTGCTGGACCAGTCGGTGCTTCAGCTCATGAAGGGCAAGGCGCCACGGGCGGCAAAAAGCCTGAGAGAGCTCAGCCTGGGATTTGCTGCACGACAGGCTGAGAAGCAGCCCAGAATATTCTGGAAGATTGCGGCGGCTTACTTTGAGGCGGTTGCCCACGACCTGCTTGGCTCGGATATTTATGTCCGCCGCGCTGCTTCCAGAATCCTGATGCAGTACGCCCTGCTTGCCAAGGGTGACCCGGCCGTGTCGGAGCGGCTGGCCCAGGACCTGCTGTTTTTCTGTGCCCAGGCGGTTTCTGCACGTGCCAGCGATACACCCGTTTTGTCGGCAGTGCGCTCAACTTACGGGCTCAATCGATTCAAGCCTGTGGACTATGAGCTGGTCCAGTTTGGACGTTTCGACCCAGCCTTGCTGGCGCAGGCACGCAAACGGATCACATCGGCCAAGGAAACCTGGTCTTCGCTTTCCGCTGGGGACGCCAATAAATTCAAAACGGTATCCGACCAGTTCAGTCTCGTGACCGACTCCCTGCTCAAGTTGCATCCGCCCAGCGAGCCGCTTGCGCAAGCCCTCAGCCACGCCGTCGAGACGACGGTTCGTTCCGGCCAGGCGCCTGGTATTGAATTGGCCATGGAAGTGGCGACCTCGGTGCTGTACCTGGAAGCTGCCTTTGATGACCTGGATCCCAACGATCCGCAATTGGCGGTTCGTACTGCGAATCTGGCCTCGCGTCTTGAAGGCGTCAGGGCCGGCGGTCAACCTCAGCCGCTCGAAAGCTGGATGGAAGAGTTGTATCGCCGCGTCAGTGACAAGCAGACCATGGGTAGTGTGGTGGGCGAATTGCGCGTGTCCCTGGGTGAGCTTGAAAAATCGCTGGACGTTTTCTTTCGCAATCCGCAAGACAAGGTCGCGTTGCAGTCGGTTCCCGGCCAACTCTCGCAGATGCGCGGTGTGCTTTCGGTGCTGGGGCTTGACCAGGCATCTCATGCGGTCTTGCGCATGCGCGACAGTGTGGAGCAAATGCTCGTCACCGAAATCGACGAGCAAATGGCACGCGCTGCCGGGACGTTCGAACACCTCGGCAATAACCTGGGTGCTTTGAGTTTTCTGATCGACATGCTGAACTACCAGCCTGCGCTGGCGAAGAAGCTTTTTGTCTATGACGAGGAAAAGGGCGAGCTCAAACCCCTGATGGGACGTGCGCAGAGCGCATCGACTGCCGCCGCTGCCTCCGTGACAGTCAACAGCGACATGCTGTCCCAAGAAGTTATCTCCGTGGTGCAGGATGCCGGTCTCGGCGAGAAAAGCGAAAACCTCACCATCAAGCTGGATGCGCTGGCAACCCACGCGGCGCTTGCCGAGCAGCCTGGGCTTGCCCAGACTGCCCGCGCTGCGTCGGCCGCCGTGTCGGGCAGCAATGCCGATGCAGCCGCCACCGCGATGACCACTTTGGCCTTTGCCGTGACGCCAGCCTCTGTTGCGGCTGAAAGTCAGGACAATGCCGCCGACTTCGGAGAAGATGACCTGCGCGACATCTTTCTGGAAGAAGCACGTGAAGTGGTCGGCAACGGCCTTGAGGCCCTGGCCGCGCTGGCCGGTGACTCTGCCGATGTGTCGCAGCTCACAGTCCTGCGGCGTGCTTTTCATACGCTCAAGGGCAGCTCGCGGATGGTGGGGCTCAACGAATTCGGTGAAGCTGCCTGGTCGCTCGAGCAGATGCTCAACAGCTGGCTGGCCGACCAGAAAACCGCCACCGACGAGTTCCGGGCGCTGTGTTCCGAGGCCATGAATGGTTTCGCGAGCTGGATTGCAGACATTGCAGGAAATCAGGACGGCGCATGGTCAGCCTCGGTTTTCCGTGCCAGTGCAGATGCGATGCGGACCGAAGCGCGCTATGTCGCGTTGAATTTCTCCGCCAAACCTGCTGCCGTGCAGCCTTCTCAGCCTTCTTCTCCCGCCGTCGCGCCTGTTGCGGCAGAGGCGTTCTCCTTGCCGGACCTCCAGCTGGACGCCGGTGTGCCCATCGCAACCGGTGTGGACTTGCCCGCGAGCCCGGCACCGGCAGAAGATCTGGACTTTGACCTCGTTTTTGAAGACGCAGCAGCTACACCGGCCGCCGCAACCGCTCAGCCCGCTGCTTCGGTGGGCGAGCCCGCCGCCGAGATCGAAGGCATTGACTTTGATAGCCTTTCCGCGATTTCTGGCGGTGCCGATGTGAATCCGGTGCCGGTGGAATCCGCTGCGGCAGAGCAATCCGCTCCAACAGCGCCGGATGAGGCAGAAGCGATCGAGTTGTCTGACGCCGATTTTGAAAAACACTTCCACGCCGAGCCTGCAAAGATCGACGACGCAACTGTCGTATTTGATTTTGCACCTGCGCTGCCGGTCGTGCAGCCTGTGGCAGCCGCGCCCAGTTTGCTCGAAACCTTTGAATTCGCCGAGCCTGCGCAACTCCAGGAGGCGCCGGCTATTGAAGCCTTTGCTGCTGCAGACACCGCCGCCGAGGCGACTGACAGTGTGCTGCCGGCGGAAGGCGGCGACGAACAAGTGAAGGTCATCGGCTCTTTGCGCATCGGTATCCCCCTTTACAACGTCTACTTGAACGAAGCTGACGAATGGTCGCGCAGGTTGGTGACCGAAGTTGCAGAATGGTCGCTGGAGCGCAACCAGCCTGTCAGCGACTCCACTGTCGCTTTGGCGCATTCCCTGGCCGGCAGTTCTGCAACCGTGGGCTTCGACGCCTTGTCTGAAATGGCCCGCGCCTTCGAGCAAGCCCTGCAACAATCCAGGGCGCACCACAGCAACGGTGCTGCCAGATACGGGCAGGTTTTTGTGGATGCGGCGGAAGACATTCGCCGGCTTCTGCACCAGTTTGCCGCCGGTTTCCTCAAAGAGCCGGATGCAGGCATCCTTGACAGCCTGCGAGAGCTTGATTTCTCCGATTCGATCCTGGCACCCGGCAGCGACCTTTCCGATTTTGATTTCTCCGGTGAACCAGCTGCAGAAACGGTCGTGGACTCTGTGCTTCCCCCTGAACTGGAGGCCGAACTTCAACGTCAGGCCCAGCTTGAGCCCGAGCCTGAGGTCATCATCAAGGCCGAAGTGCCAGAGGTTCCCGCTCCTGCTCCGGTGCGAGCCACGCCAGTGCCGCCGCCTATTGCGATTGTCGCGCCTCCGGTGCGGCTTGCCACGCCTGTGGCAACGCCTGCCGCATCGCAATTCGACGAAGATGAAGACGACGAAATCGATGCGGTTGATGCCATTGATCCTGACCTCTTCCCGATCTTTGAGGAAGAGGCCGCCGAACTCATGCCCCAATTGGGTGGTGCGCTGCGTCAGTGGTCCGCGCGTCCCGACAACCAGGGCGCGCGCATGGAAGTGCTGCGTGCGCTGCATACGCTCAAGGGCAGCGCCCGCCTCGCAGGCGCCATGCGTATGGGTGAAATGGCCCACCGGATTGAATCCGAGATTGAACATCTCGGCTCAGACGCGGCCGCCTCGCAAGAGTTTGAGCCCCTCCTGACGCGTTTCGACGCGATGGAAGCAACGTTTGAAGCTTTGCGTCACGCCGACGCGGCTGCGGCTGCCGCACCCGTGGTGCTGGCTCCTATCGCTGCGGCCGAGCCGCCGCCAAAGTCTGCGCCTGCAGAAGAAGCCGCACCGGCCGCCCAGGAAGCGCCTGTACAAAGTGCGGCCCCGAGTGCCGAAAGCGGCTCCCGCAAGCTTATGGTTCCGGCGCCACAGACCATGGCCATGCAGCCGCTGCGGCAAGCGGCTTCCGCTTCGATTCGTGTGCGCTCCCAGCTGCTTGACCGCATGGTTAACCAGGCCGGCGAGGTCATGATCACGCGTTCCCGCCTGGAGGCTGAACTCAGCCAGCTGCGCGGTTCGCTGAATGACATGAGCGGTAACTTGAACCGCTTGCGCCAGCAACTGCGAGACATTGAGCTGCAGGCTGAAACCCAGATGCAGTCACGATTGGCCCAAGCCAAGGAAGCCCAGGCAGGGTTCGACCCGCTGGAGTTTGACCGCTTTACCCGCGTGCAGGAATTGACCCGCATGATGGCCGAGTCGGTGAACGACGTGGCAACCGTGCAGCGTACCTTGCAGCGCACGGTGGAAGCCACCGAAGACGACTTGATCGCCCAGGCCCGCCAGACCCGTGAACTGCAGCGCGACTTGCTGCGCACGCGCATGGTGGAGTTTGAAGGTATTTCCGAGCGCCTCTACCGCGTGGTGCGCCAGGCCTCCAAGGAGACCGGCAAGCAGGTCCGGCTGGACTTGCTGGGCGGTACCATGGAAATGGACCGCGGCATGCTGGACCGCATGACGCCGGCCTTTGAGCACTTGCTGCGTAACTGTGTGGCCCACGGTATTGAAAGCACGCAGGTGCGTACCGATGCGGGCAAAGATCCCGTAGGCCTGATCACCGTCCATCTCCGCCAGGAAGGTAATGACGTTTCGGTCGACTTCAGCGATGACGGGGCCGGCCTGAACCTGGCACGTATCCGCGAAAAAGCCATCAGCCTCGGCATGGTAACGCCCGATCAGGCGCTCAACGACCAGGACGCCGCCAATCTGATTTTCATGCCCGGCTTCTCCACGGCCGCACAGGTGACCGAGCTGTCAGGGCGCGGCATCGGTATGGACGTGGTTCGCTCCGAAGTCAACGCGCTCGGTGGCCGAATCGAAACCTCGACGGTCGCCGGCCAGGGCACCCACTTCAAGCTGGTGCTTCCCCTGACCACGGCTGTGACGCAGGTGGTGATGATCCGCTCGGGTAATCTCTCCGTCGGTGTGCCCGCCAACGTGGTGGAAACCGTCAGGCGCGCTTCGGCCAAAGAGCTGCAGCAGGCCTATAACACCGGCACGCTTGATCTTGCCGGCGAGTCGATTCCCTTTTTCTGGTCCGGCGCCTTGCTGCAGGCCTCGCACCACAGTGCTGAAGCCCAGGGTAAGACCACGCCTGTCGTGATTTTCCGAAGCGCTGCGCAGCGCATTGCCTTGCACGTCGATGAAGTGTTGGGTAACCAGGAGGTTGTGGTCAAGAACTTGGGCCCCCAGTTGTCCCGCCTGCCAGGCCTTGCCGGTATGTCGGTGCTCGCTTCTGGTGCGGTCGTGCTGATTTACAACCCGGTTGCGCTGGCTTCCGTGTATGGACAACAGGCACGCGCCTGGAGTTCAGACCGCGCCGAGCCGCACATGCTCGAAGGCTCCGGTGCTACAGCTGGCGGCGTCGCGACGACTGTCTCGGTGCCCGCCGCCCCGCAGATTCCGTTGATTCTGGTGGTCGATGACTCCATCACCGTTCGCCGGGTCACGCAGCGCCTGCTTCAGCGTGAAGGCTACCGTGTTTCCATGGCAGCCGATGGCCTGCAGGCACTTGAGCGCCTCCAGGAAGAACGGCCTGCCGTGGTGCTGTCAGACATCGAAATGCCGCGCATGGACGGCTTCGACCTGGCGCGCAACATCCGGGCTGACGTGCGGCTCAATAACCTGCCCATCATCATGATCACGTCCCGCATCGCTGAGAAGCACCGTGAGCATGCCAAGGAGCTCGGCGTTGACCACTACCTGGGCAAGCCGTTCTCTGAAGAAGAGTTGATGAGCCTGGTTCGCCACTACTGCGCCGCCGAAACCGTCGCGTCCGCCTGAGGCAGAAAAAACAGCCAAATCAGGCTGTAGCCCAGGCGGGACGTGCGCAGGTACTCCTAAAACAATAGCAAATCCCAAGACCTGAGAAGAACTCTCAGGCCTTTTTTACCACCGCATAGCGCTGCAGCGTTAGCGCTCGCGCTTCGTCGTGCTGCACGATGGGCAGCGGATAGTTTTGGCCCAGCGCCACGCCCGCGCTGGCCAGCTCCAGTGGTTTCGCCAGCCACGGGCTGTGCAGCACCTTGTCAGGCAGCTGTGCCAACACCGGCACATATTTGCGGATGAACTTCCCCTCGGCATCAAACTTCTCACTCTGGCTGACCGGGTTGAAGATGCGGAAATAGGGCTGAGCATCGCAGCCGGTGCTGGCCGCCCACTGCCAGCCGCCGTTGTTAGCCGACAGGTCAAAGTCGTTGAGCTTTTCGGCAAAGTAACGCTCACCCCAGCGCCAGTCGATGCCGAGGTTTTTCACCAGAAAACTGGCGGCCACCATGCGCAGGCGGTTGTGCATATAACCCGTCTGGTTGATCTGAGCCATAGCCGCATCCACCAGCGGATAGCCCGTGCGGCCTTCGCACCAGGCCTCAAACAGCACCTTCGCCTTTTCGCCACTTTCCCATTCAATCGCGTCATAGTCCGGCTTGAACGCGCTGCCGACGGCGTGCGGAAAGTTGGCCAGAATTTGCGCGTAAAAATCCCGCCAGATCAGCTCGCTGAGCCAGGTGGCGGCGCCTTCGTTGTCACCGTTCTCGTCGCTATGCTGGTTTACCGCGCGCAAGGCAACTGAAACCATGTGCCGGATCGACGCCGTGCCGAAGCGCAAATGCACGCCCAGGTAACTCGGCCCCTTGACGGCCGGGAAGTCGCGCGCCTCCTTGTATTGCGCCATGCGGCCGATGAAATCCCCGAAAAGTTGAGCACCGCCTTCGCTGCCCGTGGGAATCTTCAGCGCAGAGAGGTTGCTGGCCTCAAACCCCAGATCGCCCAGCGACGGAACAGGGCGCCTGCTGGCCGAGACGGGCGCCAGGGCCGCGCCATACCTTTCGACGCGATACGGCTTGAGGTAAAAGTCGTCCACCTTCTTCAGCCAGGCATTCTTATAAGGCGTGAACACGGTGTAAGGCTTGCCCGCCAGGGTCAGCACCTCCTGGCGCTCAAAGATGACGTGGTCTTTGAAGCTGTGAAAGGCCTTGCCTCCAGCTTCAAGCGCCGCCTGCACCGCCGCGTCGCGCGCCAGTGACTGGGGCTCATCATCATGGTTGGTAAAGACGGCATCGGCTTGCAGTTCTGCCGCCAGCCGCACTACCGCATCCACCGCACCGTGATGGGCCGTCAGCAGGCCGGCGCCGGGGCTGCCGGCCGCAGCGCCGAGCTTCTGGAGCTGGCTATCCAGGCTTAACACCGATTCCCGTATAAATTCCACGCGGCGGTCGATCCGCGGCAGGCTGTCCAGGATGCCTCTGTCAAAAACAAACGCGCAATACACCTGCTTACATGACTTCAGCGCGTGGTACAGCGCTGCGTTGTCCTGAACCCGCAGGTCGCGCCGGAACCACATCAGCCCCGTTTCATACTTCTTTTGCATCGGGCCATGGTAGCGAAAAGCGACATTGCGGCCTTTTATCCCCCGGGAATTGGCAGACGCTGGGCTGGGCCGCGTCCCGCGCCGGCCCGTCCAGCGTAAAATCCCCTCATGGCCACGGATTCCGCATCGATCAACCTTACGCATCACTTCCTCATCGCCATGCCCGGTATGGATGACGAAGCTTTTGCCAAAAGCGTGGTCTATATGTGTGAACACAGCGACAGGGGCGCCTTGGGCCTGATCATCAACAAGCCCAGCGACATCAACCTCAAGAACCTGTTTGACAAAGTCGAGCTGCCGCTGCGCCGCGACGACCTGTCGCAAGCCCTGGTGTTCCAGGGCGGCCCGGTGCAGACCGAGCGGGGCTTTGTGCTCCACGAATCCATGATGCCCGGCAACGAATCGGTTTATGCCTCCACCATGACGATTCCCGGCGGGCTGGAGATGACCACCTCCAAAGACGTCCTCGAAGCGCTGTCCACCGGCGCCGGCCCGCGCAAGGTGTTTGTCTCGCTCGGCTACTCGGCCTGGGGCGAAGGTCAGCTGGAGTCCGAAATCTCCGACAACAGCTGGCTCACCGTCGCCGCCGACCTGGGCGTGATCTTCGACACGCCGGTCGAGCAGCGCTACGACAAGGCGCTCATGCTGCTGGGTTTGCAAAGCTGGATGCTCTCACCCGAGGCCGGCCACGCATGAGCCTTGCGGCCATGCCCTCTACTCGGCCCGCTGGCCTTAATACCTTTCTGGCTTTCGACTTCGGTCTCAAGCGCACCGGCGTTGCCACCGGCAACGTGCTGACCCGCACCGCCACCCCCCAGCCCACCATCGCCGCCGAAGGCAGCGACGCACGCTTGAAGGCCGTCGAGGCGCGCGTCAAGGAGTGGCAGCCCGACGCCCTGGTGGTCGGCGTTCCCTTTCACCCCGACGGCGCCAGCCACGACAATACCGTGCGGGCGCAGAAGTTCGCCCGCCAGCTTCGCGGGCGCTTCGGCCTGCAGGTCTTTGAGGTGGATGAGCGTTACAGCACCACCGAGGCGCTGGCCGGCGGCGCGGCCGATGCCGACGCGGCCTCAGCCTGCATCATCCTCGAGCAGTTTTTAAGGAGTTTTCCATGAGCAGCCTGACCCTTGACGCCGAGGCGCTGTACAGCGACCTGCTGCGCGGCATGCGCCAGCAACTGGCGTCTTACACTCTGCCGCCCAAGCTGGTCGGTGTGGCCTCGGGCGGTGCCTGGCTGGCGCAACGCCTGCAAAAAGACCTGGGCCTGGAGGGCGAGGCCGGCGTGCTGTCTTCCTCCATGCACCGCGACGACTTTTCGCAGCGCGGCCTGGCCTCCAGCGGCCAGACCTTGCTGCCCTTTGACGTGAACGGCGCCCACCTGGTGGTGGTCGACGATGTGCTCTACACCGGGCGCACCATCCGCGCGGTGCTCAACGAATTGTTTGACTATGGCCGGCCCGCCAGCGTCAAGCTGGTCGTGCTGGTCGACCGGGGCGGGCGCGAGCTGCCCGTGCAGCCCGACCTGGCCGTGGCGCGCGTGGCTTTGCCCGCCTCACAGTCGCTCGAACTGGCCCGCGCGGAAGACGGCAAGTTCAGCTTCCAGGTTCAAGGCTGACAGTCACTGGCAGGCCACACTCAAAATTTAGCAACAAAAAATCAAGAGACCCCAAGGAGTCCATCACATGCTGTACCGACGAAATCCGCAACTCAACAAAAACGGCGAGCTGATTCATCTGCTGTCGATTGAAGGCCTGCCCAAGGCCACCCTGACGCAGATCCTCGACACCGCCGCCAACTTCGTCAGCGTCAACAACCGCGAAGTCAAAAAAGTCCCGCTGCTGCGCGGCAAGAGTGTTTTCAACCTCTTCTTTGAAAACTCCACCCGCACCCGCACCACCTTCGAGATCGCCGCCACGCGGCTGTCGGCTGACGTCATCAACCTGGACATCGCGCGCTCTTCGGCCTCCAAGGGCGAGTCGCTGCTCGATACCATCGCCAACCTGAGCGCCATGGCCGCCGATCTTTTCGTGGTGCGCCACAGCGAATCGGGCGCGCCCTACCTGATCGCCCAGCATGTCGCGCCGCATGTGCATGTGATCAACGCCGGCGACGGCCGCCATGCGCACCCCACGCAAGGCCTGCTCGATATGTATACCATCCGGCACTACAAAAAAGACTTCAGCAAGCTCACCGTCGCCATCGTCGGCGACGTGCTGCACTCGCGCGTGGCGCGCTCCGACATTCATGCACTCACCACCCTGGGTTGCCCTGAGGTGCGCGTGGTTGGCCCCAAGACCCTGGTGCCCGCCGACATGGCGCAGATGGGCGTGCGCGTCTGCAACACGCTCGAAGAAGGCATCAAGGGTGCCGACGTGATCATCATGCTCAGGCTGCAAAACGAACGCATGTCGGGGGCACTGCTGCCCAGCAGCCAGGAGTTCTTCAAGAGCTTCGGTCTCACCACCGAAAAGCTGCAACTGGCCAAGCCCGACGCCATCGTCATGCACCCGGGCCCCATCAACCGCGGCGTTGAAATTGATTCGGCGGTGGTCGACGGCACGCAAAGCGTCATCCTGCCGCAAGTGACTTTCGGTATCGCGGTCCGCATGGCGGTCATGAGCATAGTCGCCGGAAACGAAGCCTGAACGCGGAGAAAAGAAGAATGAAGATACTCATCAAAAACGGCCGCGTCATCGACCCGGGCTCCAATTTCGACGAGACCTGCGATGTGGCGATCGCCGCGGGCCGCATCGTCTCGCTCAAAAGCACGCCTGCTGATTTCGCGCCCAACAAGACGATTGATGCCACCGGCTGCATCGTCGCCCCCGGCCTGATCGACCTGTCGGCGCGGCTGCGCGAGCCCGGCCACGAGCATGAAGGCATGCTCGAAAGTGAACTTGCGGCAGCGGTGGCCGGCGGCGTCACCAGTCTCGTGTGCCCGCCTGACACCGACCCGGTGCTCGACGAACCCGGCCTGGTCGAGATGCTCAAGTTCCGCGCCGAAAAGCTGCACCAGTCGCGCGTGTTCCCGCTGGGCGCACTCACCCGTGCGCTCAAGGGCGAGACGCTGACCGAGATGGTCGAATTGACGGAATCGGGTTGCGTGGGCTTCAGCCAGGCCGAGGTCCCGTTGGCCAATACGCAAGTCATGATGCGCGCTCTGCAATACGCTTCCACCTTCGGCTACACCGTCTGGCTGCGCCCGCAAGAGATGTATCTGGGCAGCGGTGTGGCCGCCAGCGGCGCCTTGGCCACGCGCCTGGGTTTAAGCGGCGTCTCCGTCGCCGCCGAAACCATCGCGCTGCACACCATCTTTGAGCTGGTGCGGGCCACCGGCGCACGCGTTCACCTGTGCCGCATCAGCAGCGCCGCGGGCGTGGCGCTGGTAGGCAAGGCCAAGGCCGAAGGCCTGGCCGTGACCTGCGATGTCAGCATCAACAGCCTGCACCTGACCGACGTGGACATCGGCTACTTCGACAGCCGCATGCGGTTGGATCCGCCGCTGCGCCAGCAGCGCGACCGCGACGCTATCCGCCAGGGGCTGGCCGACGGCACCATCGACGCGCTGGTGTCAGACCACACGCCCGTCGACGAAGACGCCAAGACCTTGCCCTTTGCCGAAGCCGAGCCCGGCGCCACGGGGCTTGAGCTGCTGCTGGGCCTGGCCTGCAAGTGGGGCAGCGACAGCGAAGCCGGTTTGCAACGTGCACTGGCGGTGCTCACGAGCGAACCCGCACGCGTACTGGGCAACGCGCTTGGCACGCTGCAGGCCAGCGCGGGGCGGCTCGTCAAGGGCGGCGTCGCCGATATTTGCGTGTTCGACCCAGCCGGTGAATGGACGGTCGAGCCCACCACCTTGCGCAGCCAGGGCAAGCACACACCGTTCTCGGGCCACCAGATGCCCGTACGCGTGCGCTGGACCATCGTAGGCGGGCAACTCGCCTATGAAGCCGCTGAAGCCGCGCACTGAAGGCGCTGCTTTCTCATGAGGTGGCTTCGTTTTTGCTGGACCCTGCTGCGTGCGGTGGTGCACGCGGTACAGGGTTTCTGGACCATCAAGACCCTTTTTCACAAGCTGCCCCAGGCCGAGCAAGAGGCCCGCGTGCAGGTGTGGGCCGGGGCCATGCTGCGCATCGTCGGCATCGAGCTGGTAGTCAACGGCACACGGCCAGTCTCCGGTCCGGTGCTGCTGGTGGCCAACCATATCTCGTGGCTCGACATCCTCGTGATGCATGCCGCGCGCCATTGCCGTTTTGTGTCCAAGGCTGACGTGGGGAGCTGGCCGTTTGTGCGCACGCTGGCCGATGGCGCCGGCACGCTGTACATAGAGCGCGAATCTCGGCGCGATGCCCACCGCGTCGTCACGCAAATGGCGGATCGCCTTCGCGCGGGTGACATCCTGGCGGTGTTCCCCGAAGGCACCACCGGCGACGGCATCACCCTCAGGCACTTTCACGCCAACCTTATCCAGGCGGCTATCGAGGCGTCTGTGCCGGTGCAACCGGTGGCGCTGAAGTTCATTGACGCGGCCAGCGGCGCGACCAGCTTTGCGCCCAGTTATGTGGACGACGAAACGCTGGTCGGCTCGATCTGGCGCACCCTCACCGCGCCGCCGCTCAAGGCGGTCGTCACGTTTGGCGAGGCGCAGGCCCCACAAGGCCAAACCCGCCGGGTGTGGGCGCAAACGCTGCGCGAAGACATTGAGCGCCTGAGGCAGACGCAGGGGTAAGGGCCGCGCGCCGGGGCGTCAGGCGGCTGTCGTGGCCGGCGCGTCGCCGGTTTCGCGGGGGAACGTCACCACGTGGTCGACCTCGGCGCGAATGCCTATCCATTCACCCAATGCGTGGTTGTGGTGCGAAGGTACATGCGCCATCACCGTCTCACCCGTCTGCAGCTGGAGCGTGTACAAAAACTCCGAGCCACGAAACGCCTTGCGCACGATCTGCGCCTTCACCGGCGCACTGTCGTCATGCACGATGTCGTCGGCGCGCAGCAGTACATCGCACAAGCCGCCGGCATAAGCGCCGGGCAGGGGGCATTCGAGCATGTCCGTCAGGTCGCCGAGCGCGGTATGAACCATCACGTCGTCGCCGCTCTGCTCGATATGGGCCGGCATAAACACACCGTGGCCAATGAAGTCGGCCACAAAGCGCGTGGCCGGGCGGTGATAGAGCGCATACGCCTCATCCCACTGGTGCAACTGGCCCTGGTGCATCACGCCGATGCGGTCCCCGATGGCAAAAGCTTCGAGCTGATCATGTGTGACGAACAACGCCGTCGCGCCGGCCGCCTTCAGGATGCCGCGCACCTCATGCGCCAGGCGCTCGCGCAGGTCCACGTCCAGGTTTGAAAAGGGCTCGTCCAGCAGCAGCAGGCGCGGCTGCGGCGCCAGCGCGCGCGCCAGTGCCACACGTTGCTGCTGGCCGCCTGACAACTCATGCGGAAAGCGCTTATGCACATTGCCCAGGCCGACGAGCTCCAGCACGTCGCTGACGCGCTGCTTGCGTTGGGCAGGCTTCAGATGCGTGAGGCCGAAGGCGACGTTGTGCGCCGCATCCAGGTGCGGAAACAGAGCGTAGTCCTGAAACACCATGCCGATGCGTCGCGATTCGGCCGGCACATGCAAGGCGGCGCTGCTCACCACATTCTGCGCCAGCGTGATGCTGCCGGCGTTGGCGCGTTCAAGGCCCGCAACCGCGCGCAGCAAGGTGGTTTTGCCGCAGCCCGACGGCCCGATCAGAACCCCGATCTCCCCCGCCTGAAGGCTGAACGACACGCCGTCTACGGCGGGTTTGGAGCGGCCGGCGTAGTGCACGCCCAGCTGGGAGATATCCAGAAACATGCAAATGATTGTAGATGCTTACAATTCTCATTTGCAGTGACTGACTGCAAGACCGTGGCGAACGCAGGCGGGGGCAGGGCCCCTTCCCGCGAGAGGCCTTTTTGTTAAGAACCTGTTCAATGTCTTTTTGGAGTCGCACAAGTACCTTTTCGGGATGGGATGCAAGGCGCGGTGCGCCGCCCATAGCCCGGCTATGGGCAAGCGCTGCAACGCCGCAGACCGCCCGAAAAGGCACTTGCCCGAAGGGTTGGCGTGAAATCGGGCGATTGAACGCTCCGGCTGCTTGCATGGGCATCAGCCCATGCGGCGCATCCGAAGCATCCACTCATCCCGATTGCACGCCAATGCGATCTCCAAAAAGACATTGAACAGGTTCTGAGGCTTTCCGGGGCTCCATGTTTCGCCGATATTTCCCTCCTGCTCTGCTGTTTGTGCTGGTCGGCCTGCTGACGCTGCCGGTGCTGGCCGTGGCCTTGTCCTGGCTGCAGTTCAACAGCGAAGCCCAATCCATCCTGCTGCAGATGCTGCAGACCGTGCTGCCCGACTACACGCGCACATCAATGCTGCTGTGCCTGTGCGTGGCCTTTGGCGTGGCGGTGGTGGGCATGGCCACCGCCAGCGCGGTCACGCTGTTTGACTTTCCGGGGCGCCGGGTGTTTGAGTGGGCTTTGCTGCTGCCGCTGGCTATGCCGGCCTATGTGTTGGCCTACGCGTACACCGACTTCCTGCAATACGCCGGCCCGCTGCAAACCTGGCTGCGTGCCGCCTTCGGCCTGCAGGGCCGGCTGCTGCCCGAGGTGCGCAGCCTGGGCGGCGCGGTGCTGGTATTCACCGTCGCGCTCTACCCGTATGTGTATTTGCTCGCGCGTACCGCTTTGTCCGAGCGTGCCGTGCACCTGATGGAGGCTGCGCGTTTGCTGGGCGCGCCGCTGTCACGCCGCATCCGTGGTGTGGCGTTGCCCCTGGCGCGCCCCGCCGTGGCCGCCGGTGTGGCGCTGGCCTTGATGGAAACTTTGGCCGACTTCGGCGTCTCCAGCTACTTTGGCATCCAGACCTTCACCGCCGGCATCTACAAGGCCTGGCTGTCCATGGACAACCGCATTGCCGCGGCACAACTCGCCACCGTACTGCTCTTTTTCGTCGCGCTGCTGCTGTGGATAGAGCACAGCGCGCAAAAGCGCATGCGCTTTGCCACCGGGCGGGGCGCGCGCGCCGGCGCGCAAGATGCTGCCCCCGTGCAGCTGCGCGGCCTGCGCGCAGTGTCGGCCTGGCTGGTGTGCGCCGTGCCGATTGCGCTGGGTTTTGTGCTGCCGGTGCTTTTCATGCTGCGCCCGCTGATATTGGGCTGGGACAACCTGCTCTGGGACGAGTTCATCCGCTGGACGCTCAGCAGCATCGGCCTGGCAGGCTTGAGCGCGCTGCTGGCCACCGCGCTGGCCATGGGCCTGGCTTTCGCGGTGCGCCGTCAACCAGGCCTGCTCACTCGCGCGGCCGTGCAACTGGCAGGCCTGGGTTACGCCGTGCCCGGCGCGGTGATTGTGGTGGGCCTCTTGCTGCCCGTGGGCTGGTTGCAGGCCGCCGCGCCGCAGACCAGCGCCGGTTACTGGGTCACCGCCACCATCCTCGGCGTGGTCTGGGCCTACCTGGTGCGCTTCAGCGCCGTGGCCTTGCAGAGCCTGCAAAGCGGTTACTCGCGCATTCCGGCCAGCTTTGACGACAGCGCGCGCATGCTGGGCACCAGCGGCTTGGGCATCCTCAGCCGCGTGCACTGGCCACTGCTCAAGCGCTCGGTCGCCGCGGCCGGCCTGCTGGTGTTTGTCGATGTGATGAAGGAGCTGCCCGCCACGCTGGTGCTGCGGCCCTTTAACAGCGACACCCTGGCCGTCATCACCTACCAGCTCGCGCGCGACGAGCGCCTCGGTGAGGCCGCCTTGCCCGCGCTGGCGCTGGTACTGGTGGGCTTGCTGCCCGTTGCGCTGCTCAGCCGCACGTTGCGGTCAAGGTAAGCGCAACAAGCGACTTCCCGTCGCCGGCGATCAGAGTTTGGCCTTGATATAGCGGTATTCCTGCGTCAGGCCGCCAAAGCCATACGCTTCGGCGCGCACGTCGTGCACATAGATATAACTTTCTTCGTGCACATTGCCCAGCAGCTTGCTGAAGGCGGCAAAAGCTTCGGCCACGTACTGCGCTTTTTCATCTTTGGTGTTGGTGCCGTCCACCACCTTGATGTCGAAATAAAAACTGTTCTTGCCTTGGCTGGCCAGTGTGCTGCCGCCCACGATCCAGTGTTCGGGCGGCACGAAATCGATAGCGATCGCGGTGAGTTCGCGCTTTTTGCGCAGGACGCGTGTGGTCAACTCCAGCAGGGTTTCGGCGATGTTGTGGGTCAGCTCGGCGCTGGCGGGTTGGCTGACTTTGACGTTGAGGATAGGCATGAGGTTTCTCCAGTGAGTGACGAACAGTTGAATGAAAATATAGTTAGCTATGCAACTATATAGGTAAAAAAAAGGACAAATGGATAGTGGTTCATTTCAGGGCGGAAGACACGCTCCTGACGCGGGCTACGGTCTCATCGAAGTTCTCCTTTCCGATTTGCTGTTGAATGCGGCGCGTGACCTCGCCGCTGGCTTTGTTGATGCCGGCATGCATCGCCTCCGCCTCTGCGGTCGGAAAGACAGCCCAGTGCCGGCCGTCGGATTCAAGACTGCGGCGCTCGACCAGGCCGAGCGCCTGCAGGCCGTCCAGCAGTCGTGTGGCGGTGGGCCGCGAGATGGTCAGCTCGTCGGCGATCTCGTGTTGCGGCATACCGGGCTGCTTGAGCACCAGACGCAGCATGAAGCCCTGCGATGGCGTAACGCCGAAGGGCTTGAAGGCCTGCGTCCACTCTTTGTCGACCAGGCGGGCCAGCGCGGTGGTATTGAAATAAAGGCAGTGGTCAAACATGGAATGGATCGTAGCAGGAATTGATTAGCTATGCAACTATATTCGAACCGCGCTGAAAATCGTTACGAATTGCAGCGGTTTATGTAGTTTCCGCAGGGCGGCACGGGACCTGTAAGCATGAGCCTACGCCTATCAAATACGGGGGCCTACGGTGGCTGGCAAATAACGAACGTAAGGTTTCCTCATGCCGCCCGGGCGCTGATGCTGAAACTTCCCCGTCACGGGCGATTCATCAACCCATCTTTTTCAGGAGGACACCATGAACAAGGACCGCATGGAAGGTAATTGGCTTCAATTCAAAGGCAAGGTCAAAGAGCAATGGGGCAAGCTTACCGACGACGATCTTGATGTGATCGCCGGCAAGCGCGACCAGTTGATCGGCCGTATCCAGGAGCGCCACGGCCTCAGCAAGGAAGAGGCTGAAAAGCAGGTCACCACCTGGAAAGACCGCAATCCGACCGATTTTTTTGAACGCTACTGAGTTCGTTGCGCGATGCGCAGAAAGCGCGGCAACGCAAAACTAATCCATAACCACTCCAACTCACCCAACCCATCCAAAGGAACACCCCATGAAAACCAAACTCCTGATGCTGACCGCCGTGATGTCCTGTGCTTTTGCCGGCCAGGCCATGGCCCTGACCAAAGAAGAATACAAAGCCCAGGGCGACCGCATCTCGGCCGACTACAAAGCCGGCCGCGACAAATGCGCCACGCTGAAAGACAACGCCAAGGACATCTGCGTGGCCGAAGCCAAGGGCGCTGAAAAAGTCGCCAAGGCCGAACTGGAAGCCCAGTACAAGCCCAGCCCCCGCAATGACGAAAAGCTGGCCGTTGCCAAGGGCGACGCCGCCTATGACGTCGCCAAGGAAAAGTGCGACGACCTGAAGGGCAACGACAAGGACGTCTGTGTGAAGGACGCCAAGGCTGCTCACGTCAAGGTCAAGGAAAACGCCAAGGTCGCCGCAGCGGCAGCCGACAAAAACAGCTCCAACAAGGCCGCCAACGTCGCCGAGACGAAGAAGGACGCCAACGCTGAAAAGCGTGAAGCCGACTACAAGGCCGCCAAAGAGCGTTGCGATGCGCTCACAGGCGCTGCCAAGGACACTTGCCAGAGCGACGCCAAGACCAAGTTCGGCATGAAGTAAACAGCGGGAAACTGCTGCCTGCGGCGCTCGCATGAATTTGCGGGCGCCGTTTTACGTTCAGCCCGGATGGATCCTCCTTGTGAATCCCTGAGAGGTGCACGCATGCCTGAAACCCCTATCCAGAAACTCCGCCTCTCCAGCGGCGTCGATCTCGCCTACCGCTGCGCAGGTGATCCGGGCAAAAGCGCTCTCGTGCTGCTGCACGGCCTTCCCAATTCATCCCGCGGCTTTCGCGACGTGATGGAGCCGTTGTCCCGCTCAGCCTTTGTCGTGGCGCCCGACCTGCCAGGCTTCGGCGACTCGGACCCTTTGCCCCAAGCCACCTTCGCCGGCTTTGCCGACTGCATTGAGGAATTGCTTTCACACCTCAAGGTCAGGCAGCGTTTTATCTACCTGCACGATTTCGGCGCGCCCGTCGGGCTGCAACTGGCCATGCGTGCGCCCCAGCTTGTGCGTGGCCTCATCATCCAGAATGCCAACGCGCATGCCTCCGGCATGGCCCCGCAGTGGGATGCGACGAAAAAATTCTGGGACGAGCCCAACGCCGCGAACGAAAAAGCCGCCACCACGCATCTCACCCTGGAAGGCACGCGCGACACCTACCTTTCCGGCCTGCCGGCAGACATCGCCACGCGCATCGATCCACGGAGCTGGGAAGAAGACTGGCGCGTCATGTGCCTGCCGGGCCGTATGAAGACCCAGCGCGACCTGCTGGCCGACTATGGCCGCTATGCCGCGCAATTCGAAGAGATCGCTGCCTGGCTGAAAGCGCACCAGCCGCCCGCCTTGATGGTCTGGGGCCGGCACGAGGTTTACTTCGACATCGCGGAAATCCCCTCGTGGCTGGAAGACCTTCCACGGATGGAGGCGCACATCCTGGATGGTGGGCATCTGCTTCTGGAAACGCATGCGGCACGGGCGGCGGAATTGATCCAGAAGTTTCTGGAGGACGCGCCGGCGGTGTAGGTGAGGCGAGCCGTCACGGGTATTTGCTACCAAATTGATAGCTATAAGCCAAGATGGTAATTGGCTGGAGGCCAATTCTGTTCGTAATTTCCTCTGCCCGGCCGCCAGACTTTTCAGGGCCTCTCACGGCTACCGCAAGCCCGCTTGACGGTCTTATTTGTATGACATACATTTAATTCATGCCTGCCGCCCAAACGCCAGATGCCTCCAGTGCTGCCGATGCCCTCGATGCCGCAGACACCCGTGTCACGCGCGAACCGGGCCGGCGCATGCGATCACACCTGCTGGACATTGCCGTCGAGCTCTTCAAGACCCGCGGCCTGGGCGGTGTGTCGGTCTCCCAGATTGCCGAGGCCGCCGGCGCCTTTCCCAGTCAGGTCACCTATTACTTCCGCACCAAAGAGGCCTTGTTCGTGGAGGCCGCCTGCCGCGAGATTCTCTACACCGGCCGGCAAGCGGAAGAGGCCGCCGCCAGTGCGCCGACCCTGGCGCTTTACACCCGCGCGCTGGTCGAAAGTGTCGTGGCCTCGCCGGGGCTGGCGCTCTTTATCGAGGCCCTGGCCCTGGTGCGCCGCCGCCAAGACCTCGCCCCCCTCATCGAGCGCACTTTTGAGCGTCTGCACGCCGAGGGCGACCGCGCCTACGCACAAGTGCGCGATGCACGGGAGTGGCCGCACGATGACGACCCCGCCATGCGCGCACGCCGCTTCTGGGCACTGGCGCTCGGCTCCGTGCTGCGCGGCGCGGCCACCGGCCTCAGCACGCAAGACTGCGCCGGCGATATGCTGGAATTGCTGCGTGGCGAAGTGGCCGCGCAGGCCGCGCCGCCGGCCGGCGCCATCACGCGTTTGCAGGCGGTAGGTTGACCATGGCACCCGCCGCCCGCGTCCAGCCGCAAGACTTCTTCAGCACTGAGGAATGGAACGTGCTGTCGGCCCGCTCGTCGTGGAAGGGCCTCGCGCTGGTACTGCACTGCTGGGCGGTGATTGGCGCCGCCATGGCCGTGGGCGTGATGTGGCCGCTCACCATTCCGCTCATGGTGATGGTCATCGGCAACCGCCAGCTCGGCCTCTTCATCCTGATGCACGACGCCGCGCACGGCCTGCTGCACGCCAACCGCCTCGTCAACGACAGGCTGGCGCGCTGGTTTTGCGGTTATGAACTCAATATCTACCGTCCCTACCACCTGCAGCACCACCGCTTTGTGCAGCAAACCGGCGACCCGGACCTGGTGCTCTCGTCGCCTTTTCCCGTCACGCGTGAGTCGCTGCGCCGCAAAATCATTCGCGACCTGACGGGGCAGACTTTCGTCAAGCAGCGGTTTGGCGGTCTCATTGGCAAACTCAAGGCGCGCCAGCCCGGTGAATCGGCCTGGGCGCTGCTGGCTGTCGAGCTGAAGCAGCAACGCGCCTTCTACCTCACCAACACCGCAGGCCTGCTCGCCTTCAGCGCCGCCGGCCTCTGGTGGGCCTGGGTGCTGATGTGGTTACTGCCCATGGCCACCTGGCTGCCGCTGGTCAGCCGCCTGCGCAATATCGCAGAGCACGCGCTCATCGAACAAAACGGTACCGACCCGCTGCGCCATGCGCGCACCACCCACGCCAACCTGCTGGAGCGCCTCTTCATCGCGCCGTATTGGGTCAACTACCACTGCGAACACCACATGTTCACGCAGATCCCCTGCTGGAACCTGGCGCGGGCGCACCGGCTGCTGGCGGTCCAGGGCGTGACGGCGCGCATGGAATTGCAGCCGGGCTATGCCACGGTGATGCGGCTGGCATCGTCTGCCACCTAGAGTCCAAGCCGCGCGCTGGGGCAAGGCGCAGGCCCCAGCGCCGGTTAGGGCCGCGCTCTTAAAATGAGAGCTTCGGCGGCTGGGGTTCACCCAACTGCCCGCCCAACCAAAGGTCTCAATGCTTGTTCAGGATGGTTTGCCCGCGCGCGAGCGCCTGCGTGCGCTGCTGGTCATCATCCTCGGCATCGTCATGGCGGTTCTGGACGGCACCATCGTCAACCTGGCGCTGCCCGACATCACCCGTGAGCTCAACGCCACACCCGCCCAGTCCATCTGGGTTATCAACGCCTACCAAGTCGCCACGCTGGCGCTCTTGCTGCCGCTGGCCACATTGGGCGACATCATCGGCTACCGCCGCGTCTACCTGGCCGGCATGGCGGTGTTCACGCTGGCCTCGCTGCTCTGCGCGCTGGCTGACTCACTGACCACGCTGGCGCTGGCCCGCGTGCTGCAGGGCCTGGGCGCGGCCGGCCTCATGAGCGTCAACACGGCGTTGGTGCGGCTCATCTACCCCAAACATCTGCTGGGCCGCGGCATCGCCATCAACTCGCTGGTGGTGGCCACGGCCTCGGTAGCCGGGCCGTCGATTGCGGCCGGCATTCTTTCCGTCGCTTCATGGCCGTGGCTGTTTGCGCTCAATGTGCCGTTTGGCGTGCTGTCGCTGTGGTTGGGCCGCAAAGCCTTGCCTGAAAACACCGCCAAGGCAGAAGGCCTGCGCCTGTCGCCGGTCGACGTGGTGCTCAACGCGCTGATGTTCGGCCTGGTGTTTCTGGGTGTCGACGGTTTGGGCGTGCGTGTGGAGGCCGTCGCCGGTGCCGCATCATCCTTGTGGCTGCCGCTGGCCGAGCTGGCCGCAGGCATCGTCATCGGCGTGGTCTACGTGCGCCGCCAGCTCGCCATGCCCGTGCCGCTCTTTCCGCTTGATTTGCTGCGCATCCCCGTGTTTGCGTTGTCCATGGGCACGTCGATTGGCGCCTTCTGCGCGCAGACTCTGGCCTACATCAGCCTGCCATTTTTGCTGCTGGGCAGCTACGGCTTCAGCCACCTGGAGGCGGGCTTGCTGCTCACCGCCTGGCCGCTGGCGATTGTGGTGACTTCGCCGCTGGTGGGCCGGCTGATCGGGCGGTATCCCGGCGGCCTGCTGGGCGGCGTGGGCATGGCCATGCTCTGCCTGGGGCTGGTGCTCTTGGCCGTGCTGCCCGCGCACCCGGCGCAGGCCGACATCGTCTGGCGCATGGCGCTGTGCGGCATCGGCTACGGCCTTTTTCAGTCACCCAACAACCACACCATCATCACTTCAGCGCCCGCACACCGCAGCGGTGGCGCCAGCGGCATGCTGGGCACGGCGCGCCTGACAGGGCAGACGCTGGGCGCTGTGTTGCTCGCGATGATTTTTGCAGTGGCCGATCCGCACCATGGCCAGGGCTCGTTGGTGGCCCTGTGGATCGCGGCGGGATTTGCGGCGCTGGCCGGTGTGTGCAGCGCGCTGCGTTTGCGTCAGGCTTAAGAACCTGTTCACGGGCTAAACGGGGTCGCGTTGGGGTGCAATCGGGATGAGTGGGCCGACCGGGATCGCCGCATGGGCTAATGCCCATGCAAGGGCTCGGTTGGCTCAATCGCCCGACCGCCCAGCCGGCCGGCTGGGCGTCGTGCAGCTGCCCCAATGGTGATGCAAACGCGACCGCGTTTGCGTCACCCCAACCCGGAGGGCAAGTGCCTTCTCGGGCGGTCTGCGGCGTTGCGGCGCTAGCCCATAGGTGAACTATGGGCGTCGCACCGCGCCTTGCATCCCATCCCGAGAAGGCGCTTGCGCGGCCCCGTTTAGACCGTGAACAGGTTCTAAGAACGCGCCACCGCAGCGGCTTGCTGAATCGTCTGCAGTGTGATGCGGCCCAGGGGTTTGCATTCAGCATCCACAATGCCGGCTTCATTCACGCCGGCGTCCAGCATGGCCGACAGCGCATCGCGCAGCGGCGTCGTAGAAGGCAGGTGCGGCGCGCCGGCAGCGGGCGTGCCGCTTTCCACATAAGGTCCGGCCGTCAACAAGGCCAGCCGCTTCAGCGAGCGATCACCACCCACAAAAGCTTCGACAAACGCATCGGCCGGGTGCGCGAGGATGCGCTCGGGCGTGTCGTACTGCACGACCTTGCCATTGCGCAAAATCGCAATGCGCGAGCCCATACGGATGGCCTCGTCGATATCGTGCGTGACAAACACAATGGTCTTGCCCAACTCGCGCAGGATGCGTAAAAACTCGTCCTGCAGGCGCGCCCGCGTGATCGGGTCGATAGCGCCAAAGGGCTCGTCCATCAGCATCACCGGCGGGTCGGCCGCCAGCGCGCGCGCCACGCCAATACGCTGCTTCTGCCCGCCCGACAGCTCACGCGGAAAGCGGTCGCGGTAAATGGAGGGGTCCATATGGACCAGCGCCAGCAGCTCGTCCACGCGTTTGGCGATGCGGGCTGAGTCCCAGCCCAACATCTTGGGTACGGTGGCCACGTTCTCGCCAATCGTCATGTGGGGGAACAGGCCGACCTGCTGAATGACATAGCCGATGGAACGGCGCAGCTCGACGGCATCGATCTTGGTGACGTCGCGCCCGCCGACTTCAATGCGGCCCGAGTCAGGCTCGACCATGCGGTTGATCATGCGCATGGTGGTGGTCTTGCCGCAGCCCGAGGGGCCGATCAGCACGCAGATCTCGCCCGTGTTGATGGTGAGCGACAGCCCGTCGACGGCGGACTGGGCGCTGCCGCCGAAGGACTTGGTGAGCCGGTCGAGTGTGATCATGCGCGAAGCCCTTGGGGAGTCATGCGGCGCTGCAGCGCGCCAAAAAGAAAATCAGTACCCAGTGCCAGTAGCGCGACGGGGATGGCGCCCACCAGCAACTGGGGCACGGCCATCATGGCGATGCCTGCGGTGATGAAATCGCCCAGCCCGCCACCGCCGATAAAAGCGGCCAGCACGGCGCCGGAAATGATTTGTACCGCCGCCGTGCGCAGGCCCGCGAAGATGACCGGCATGGCCATGGGCAGCTCCACCTGCCATAGCAGCGCAGCGCGTGTCATGCCCATGCCGATGGCGGCGTCCACCGCGTCGGCGTCCACGCCGCGCATGCCGACGATGGTGTGTGTGACGATGGGCGGCAGGGCGATCAGCGTGAGGGCAAAGAGCGCAGGCGTAAAGCCAGTTCCGAGTATCGGCATTACCAACGCCAGCACGGCCAGCGAGGGCAGGGTGCGCCCGATGTTAGCGACGTTCACCACCGCCAGCGACAGTCCGTTCCTACGCGCCACCGCGATGCCCGCGGGGATGCAGATGAGCGCGGCGATGATCAGCGCCGAAGCCGACAGCGCCACGTGCACACCCAGCGCGCGGTAAAACTGCGCAGGGTGCGTCAAGACATAGTTCCAGGCATCGGCAAGCATCGGGGCCTCTTGGGTTTCAGGCTGCGCGCCGGTTTTTCAGCCGGCGCTCAAGCAGGGCCAGGCCCATATCGACAATGACAGACAACAGGCAGACGGTGAGCGCGCCGGTCCAGATCTTGGCCGGGTGGTCGCTGGCGATGCCGTTGAAGATCAGCGTGCCCAGCCCGCCGGCATTCACATACGCGGCCACCACCGTCACGCTGATCACCGTGACAGCCGAGACGCGCAGGCCCGCCACGATCAGCGGCAGGGCCAGCGGCAGCTCGATGCGGCGCATGATTTGCGCCTTGTTCATGCCCATGCCGCGCGCCGCATCGATGATGTCGGCCGGCACCTCGCGGATACCGGTGGCCACACTGCGGATCAAAATCATCAGCGAAAAAGCCACCATGGTGATGATGGCGTTGGTGCGGCCCAGGCCGACCACAGGGATCAGGAAGGCGAGGAAGGCCAGCGTCGGGATGGTGTACAAAAGACCTGACAGCGTCATGACCGCGCCGTAGAGCTTTTCGCGCCGCGCGGCCACGACACCGATCACCAGCGAGAGTGCGAAGGCAATGATGAGGGCGGTCAGCGAGATCGCGATGTGCTCCCACAAAGAGAACAACACGTCGGGCCAGTTGCGCAAGAACCAGGTCATGCAGCGTCTCCGGCAGCATCCAGCGTGAACACCCCAGCGGCGATGGCGCTCTGGATGCGGTCGATGTCAGGTCCCAGCGGGCGGTCTTCATCGAGTACAGGAACGAGCTTGCGAACCTGCGCAAAAGTGCGCCGTGTGCCTTCGCCCATCTGGGCAGTGTCCAGCTCTCGCAAATCCACCGCCTGTGCAGCAACGAGCAATTCGATGGCGATCAGGTAGCGCACGCGCTCCACCAGCTCGCCGAGTTTTTCGGCCACGCCCAGCGCCATGCAGGCATGGTCTTCCAGTGCTTCAGACACCGGCATGTAGTCGAGCGAGCCGGGGTTGGCGCGCAAGCGCACCTCGGCCCAGAGCGCGGTCAGGGTTTTTTGCACCGTGGCAAAACCCGAATGGGCCGGGCCGTGGCGCGTGAGCTGCAGCGGCAGGCCCGTTAGCGCCGGCGACATAAAGCGCTGGCTGCGCGCCACCGACATGCTGGCCGCCTGCGCCAGCGCAATGGCCGAGGCGTCCAGCGCCAGTGCCAGGGCCGGCACATGGAAGTTACCGTTGGAGAGCATCACACCCTCTTCAGCCAACACCAGCGGGCTGTCGGCCGCGCTATTGAGTTCGATCTCGACCTGCGCGCAGGCGGCGTCGACCATGTCGCGTGCGGCGCCGTGTACCTGGGGCACCACGCGCGTGGAGACAGGGTCTTGCACGCGGCGTGCGGCACCTGGCGCGAGCAGGGCACTGCCCTTGAGCAGCTCGCGCAGCTGGCGCGCCACTTCGACCTGGCCGGCGGCGGGCCGGGCGGCCACCGCACCGGGGTGCAACGGGGAGAGGTTGGCTCTGAAGCCTTCATATCCCAGAGCCACAGCGGCCAGCCAGGCGTCAAGCGCCACGTTGGCGTCGTGCAGCACGAGGGCGGCGCGCGCCGTGGTGGCGGCGTTGGAGCTGATCAATGCGAGACCGTCCTTGGCGCCCAGCGTCACGGGTTCGAGGCCTGCGCGGTCAAGTGCGGCGCCGCCGCTCAAAACTTCATCGCGCACCTCGGCCTGGCCTTCGCCAAACAGTGGCAAGGCCAGGTGTGAGAGCTGGGGCAGATCGGCCACACCGATGGAGCCAAAGCGCGGCACCACCGGATGCACCTGAAAGTTCAGCAAGTTGATACAGGCGTCAAGCACGGCGGGCGAGACACCCGAGCCGCCGCGTGAGAGGCCTGCGATGCGCGCGAACTGCATCGCGCGCACGGAAGTTTTGTCATACGCCGGGCCCACCGCCACAGCCCGGGCACGCACGGCCCGGCGCTGGTAGTCCTCCAGGTCGCCTTCGGCCAGCACCGCACCGGTGTTGGCGCCAAGCGCGGAATTCAGGCCGTAGATGGGCTGGCCCGACGTAGCCAGCTGCATCACCAGCGCACGCGCGGCGGCCACGCGCTCACGCGCGGCGGGCGCCAGCGCTACAGGCTCGCCGGCACGCGCCACGCGCACCAGGTCGTTGATGCCCAGCCATTGCTCTCCAACCACGAGTGTCATGGCGTACCAGCTTTCACGGTGATGCGCTGCAACAGAAAAGACTTACTTGACCAGGCCTTTGGCCTTGAGGAAGTCGCGGGCCACATCCTTGGGTTCGAGCTTGTCGCCGTCAACCTGGTAGTTCATCTGGGCCATGGTGGTTTCGTCGAGCAGGGCGCTCACGCGGTTGAGCACTTCGCCGATTTTGGGGTTGGCGTCGAGCGCTTCCTTGCGGATCACGGGCACCACGAAGTACGGGGGCCACAGGCTCTTGTCGTCACGCAGGCGCTTGAGCTTCAGGGCGCTGATCATGCCGTCGGTCGAGTAACCGTTGACGACCTGGATCTGGTCGTTGCGCAGCGCCTGGTAGCGCAGGCCGATGGCCATTTGCAGGTCTTCACCGAAGACCATGTCGTATTTGGCTTTCAGGCCCGGCAGGCCGTCCTTGCGGTCGCGGAACTCAGGGCCGGCGCCGACCTTCAGGTCTTTGGCAGCTTTGGCCAGGTCAGACAGGGTTTCAAGCTTGAGCTTTTGCGCGGTCTCGGCGCGCACCACCATCACATAGCCGTTGTTCAGGTTGGACTGGTTGAGCACCACAAAACCCATCTTGGCGTAGCCTTCCTTGACCTTGTCGTACACGGCCTTGGCGTCGGTCATGGGTTCCTGTTTGAGCACGGCCAGCAGCATGGTGCCGGTGTACTCAGGGTAGAAGTCGATCTGCTTTTCTTCCATCGCCTTCTGGGCAATCAGTGTGCCGCCCAGGTTGAGCTTTTTCTCGGTCTTGATGCCGGCGGCTTCGAGTGCCTGCGCATAGATCTCGGCCAGTACAAATTGTTCGGTGAAGTTTTTGGAACCGACACGGACGGCCTGCTGGGCATGGGATGCGAGTGGGGCGACGGCGGCCAGCGCGAGTGCGGACAAGGCCAGAAGTTTGCGAATTTTCATGATGATCTCCGGTGAGGGTTGCGCAGCAACTGCGCAGGGAAACTGAAACGACGTTTTCTGGCTTGATGCATGCACATCCCGTGCCCGGAAATTGATTGCGGATGCGCCTTGTGGGCGATCCATTCTGGTGCCTGTGTGAAGCACCTCCTACGAACCCGAGGCATCAACTTGTATATACAACCTAATAATAGTAGCATATGGAAATAGCGTGTGCAAGACGGAAAATCACCCGGCGATACCTGTTTTTCGCATAAATAAAACCACCCCGGAGGCGCCGCCGCCGGTGTCTTTTCCGGTTCATCAGCAGTGTCTTTTCTCCCCTCGGTTTCCCTTCTGAAAGCCAGCGTGCCCGGCACCATGGTGTGCGTGGTCATCGCCCTTGCGGCGACCTTTTTGTCGGAGCACTACGGCGGCCCCCAGCTTCTGTACGCCTTGCTGATCGGCCTGGCCTTTCACTTCCTCAACAGCAACCCCAAGGTCAAGACCGGCGTCGATTTTTGCGGCCGCACCCTGCTGCGTGTGGGCGTGGCCTTGCTGGGGGCACGCATCACATTGACGCAAGTCGCCAAGCTCGGCGTCGAGACGGCGCTGGTGATCGTGGTGGCGGTGGTGCTCACCATCGCCTTCGGCCTGTTGTTGGCCAAGTGGCTCAAGCGCCCACGTGAAGAGGGCGTGCTGTCGGGCGGGGCGGTGGCCATTTGCGGTGCATCTGCTGCGCTGGCCATTTCATCGGTGCTGCCGCAAACCAAAGAGAACGAGCGCTTTACCCTGCTGGCAGTGGTCGGCGTCACGGTGCTTTCCACGCTCAGCATGATTCTTTATCCCTTCGCCCTCAAGCTGATCGGGCTGGCGCCGGCGCAGGGCGGCATCTTCCTGGGCGGCACGATTCACGATGTGGCGCAGGTGGTGGCGGCCGGCATGATGCTGGGCCCTGAGGTGGGCGACACGGCCACTGTGGTCAAGCTCTTTCGCGTGATGCTGCTCATGCCCATCGTGCTGCTGATCGCTGTCAGCTACCGCAACCACCCCGATACCCAAACGGTGGACGAAGAAGTGCCGCTGGTGCCCGGCTTTTTGCTGGCCTTTATCGTGCTGGTGCTGCTGGCCACCATTGGCGCCTTCACGCCGGCGATGACGCAAGCGGCCAGCGACACCTCGCGCTGGTTGCTGGTCACGGCGATTGCGGCCGCCGGCATCAAGACCAGCTTTGAAGACCTGATGAAGCTGGGCTGGCAGCCCGTGGCCATGCTGGTGGGCGAGACGATCTTCATCGCCTCGCTGGTGCTGGGCGCCGTGATGTTTCTGAAGTTGGGGCTTTAAGTAGCCGGGGCTTGCAGGCCAGCCGCCTTGTGCACTTCGATGCGAATCTCTTCGGTCAGCCGCGCCTTCAGTTCGGTGAACACTGGCGTCGTCTTGACCGAATAGTGGCGCGGATGCGCCAGCGGCACGGCGATGTCGCACTTGATGCGGCCTGGCCGCGCGCTCATCACCACCACGCGGCTGCCCATGAAGATGGCTTCGTCGATATCGTGCGTCACGAAGAGCACCGTCTTCTGCTCGGCTTCCCAGATGCCTTGCAGCAACTCCTGCATCAGCTCGCGCGTTTGATGGTCCAGCGCACCGAAGGGCTCGTCCATCAACAGGATGCGCGGGTCATTGGCGAGCGCCCGTGCCAGCGCAGTGCGCTGCTGCATGCCGCCTGAAAGCTGCTTGGGAAAGTGGTTCTCAAAACCCTGCAAACCGACCTTCTTGATGAACTGGTGCGCGATGTCCTGCTGGGCATCCTGTGCCATGCCTTTTTCACGCAGGCCAAAGCACACGTTTTGCAAAATAGTGAGCCAGGGAAAGAGCGTGTAGCTCTGGAACACCATGCCGCGGTCGGCGCCCGGCCCCGTAATGGGTTTGCCATCGAGCACGATGGTGCCGCTGGTGGGGGTGTCCAGCCCGGCCACCATGCGCAGCAGGGTGGACTTGCCGCAGCCCGAGGGGCCGAGGATGGTGATGAAGTCGTTTTCGGCCACGCTCAGGTCAGTGGCCTGCAGCGCGACTGTGCCAGGGCCTTTGGTGGCCGCGAAGGTCTTTGACAGCTGGGTGACGGTCAGGATCGGTGTGGAAGAAGAAGTCATCGAATCATCGGCCTAACTGTGCCCAGGGGAAAAGTTTGCGGTTCAGCGCCTTGAAAGCCAAATCCGTCACGAGACCAAACACACCAATCACGATGATGCCGAAGATGATCTGGTCGGTCGCCAGCAGCGCCTGGCTGTCGGTAATCATGTGGCCGATGCCGCTGGAGGCGCCAATCAGTTCGGCAACGATCACATAGGTCCAGGCCCAGCCCAGCACCATGCGCAGGGTTTCGGCAATCTCGGGCGCAGAACTGGGCAGCAACACGCGAATGACAATGCCACGGTCGGCCGCGCCCAATGTGTAGGCCGCCTCGACCAGGTCGCGCCGGGTGTTGCCCACGCTCACGGCAATCATCAGCACCAGCTGGAAGAAGGAACCGATAAAAATCACCGACAGCTTCTGTGCCTCGCCAATGCCTGCCCACAAGATCAGCAGCGGAATGAAGGCCGAGGCCGGCAGGTAACGCGCAAAGCTCACAAAGGGTTCAAAGAATGCCTCGACGGGTTTGTAGGCCCCCATCATCACGCCCAGCGGCACAGCCAGCAGCGCCGCAATGGCAAAGCCACCCAGCACTCGCCAGACCGTCATGCCGATGTCCTTGGCGAAGCTCTGGTTGGCCAGCAGGTCGTAGCCCGACTTCACCATGGTGATGGGGTCGGCCAGGAAGGTCTTGGAGACATAGCCGCCCAGCGTGAAGATGGCCCACACCACAAAGAAGAGGATAAAGAAGCTCACACCCAGCGCGATGCGCGCGCCGGGGGAGACGGGCTGTAGTGGCCGCATGCGTACGCTGGCTTACTTGAGAAAACGGGTGTCGGCCAGCTTGCCCATGTCAGGCAGCGATTTGATGATGCCCGCTTCCATCAACAGCTCGGCGGCTTCTTTGCTGAAGGCGGCATGTTCGCCCGCAAAGAACTTCTGGTTGGCCGCACGGTCTTGCCAGCGCAGGTATTTGGACGAGGCTTCAAAGGCTTCGCCGGTCTGCTTTACGTCGGCGCCCATGATTTCGAAACTCTTCTTGGGGTCTTTCTGAATCATCTCAACCGCGTCGAAATAGCTGTCGGCCAGGGCCTTGGCAGCTTTCGGGTTTTCGGCCAGGAACTTGGGCGTGCAGCCAAAGGTGTCCATCACCATGGGGTAGTCCAGCGTGGTGGCGAGGATCTTGCCGGCCTCAGGCTTGGCGCGCACTGCACCCAGGTAGGGCTCGTAGGTCATCGCGGCGTCCACGCCGTCGGTGCCGGCAATCATGGCGTTGGCCGCGGCCTGCGGCTCAAGGTTGACGACCTTCACGTCCTTGGTGCTCATGCCGTTTTTCTTCAGCATCCAGGCCAGGGCGAAATAGGGCGAGGTGCCGGGTGCGCTGGCGGCCACGGTCTTGCCTTTGAGGTCGGTGATTTTGGTGATGGCGGGTTTGACCACCATGCCGTCGGCGCCATAACTTTTGTCGAGCTGGAAGATCTGCGTAGTGGCCACGCCGTTGGCATTCCACACCACCCAGGTTTCCACCGTGGTGGCGGCGCACTGCACATCGCCCGAGGCAATCGCCAGGTGGCGGTCTTTTTGCGGAATCTTTTTGATGGAGACGTCGAGCCCGTTCTTCTTGAAGATGCCGGCTTCCTTGGCCAGTGTCAGCGGGGCAAAACCCGTCCAGCCTGAAATGCCGACGGCGACCTTGGTCTCCTGCGCGTGAGCGGCGCTCATAGCCAAGGCGGACGCGGCGGCCAGCAAAGAGAGGGCAAGTGATGACTTCATGAAGGTGCTCCTGTTAGATAGCGGATTAGATATCGTAGAACCTGTTCATGGTCTAAACGGGGCCGCGTTGGGGTGCAATCGGGATGAGTGGGCCGTCCGGGAACGCCGCATGGGCTAATGCCCATGCAAGGGCCTGGGTGGCTCAATCGCCCGATTTCACCCCAACCCGGAGGGCAAGTGCCTTCTCGGGCGGTCTCCGGCGTTGCGGCGCTAGCCCATAGCTGGGCTATGGGCGGCGCACCGCGCCTTGCATCCCATCCCGAGAAGGTACTTGCGCGGCCTCGTTTAGACCATGAACAGGTTCTAATGTATGCAGGCTTCATGCCAGCCGCAAGGCGGTTAACTCGGTGATTTGCGCCTCTCCGGCCAGGCCAATCCGTCCGCCCGCTACCAATTGGTGCACCCTTTCCATGTCAGGCGCGAGGCTGCGGTCATGCATCATGGCCGGCGAGGCCTGGCGCACCAGTTGCAGCACACCCTCCAATCC
>Ga0307513_10000317_pt1 | contig 69415 bp, 78 predicted proteins | sample 15_EM_MG_FD_202174 | JGI IMG/M metagenome (GOLD analysis project Ga0307513, IMG submission 202174) | Populus trichocarpa ectomycorrhiza microbial communities from riparian zone in the Pacific Northwest, United States - 15_EM | ecosystem: Host-associated > Plants > Roots > Unclassified | place...
AATTTACCCCCCCCCCCCCCCCGAAGGGATATTTTATACCGGAATGCAAACAGCTGAACAAGTAAAAACATCCCAGCGAGCAAAATCTGCACAGTAAGCACAGTGTGCCGACGCCTACAAGAGTAGATCTCGACTGGGACGTATGATTCCTCGTTCCGCTCTTGAACAATTCGCATACAAAATGGACCTCCACAAAACTATAGTAATAGGTTCGGCAGAGTATTTCCTTCCTTCCTTCCCTCCCTCCTTCCTTCCTTAATGCCTGCAGTAATCCCGAATATGTCATCTTTCTCTCTGTCTAGGAATCTCGAAATTCGAGGATTATATCTATTATAGTGGGCTTTTATTGACCTTCGGGGGTGTTGTTGTTTTTTGTTAGAGTTGACGGAAGTGGATACCGGGCGAACAAAGATGTGTGAGTGGATGTGAAGGAAAGCTACAGTACTAGGGCAAAAGTATTCGTCCGATGCCCTTTTTACACCAAAAGTGCCCATCTTCACCACCCTCTCTCATTGCGCAATGTCTATGAGAATCAGCAAAAATTTATCCTTGCATTAGCAAACCCATAGATAACATGAAGAAAGTTACAGAATCTTTAAATATTACCAAGCGATGGAGAAAAGGTCGTTTAAGTATCTTGTAGCCGTTGCAATGTACTTTTTTGTATGTAGCGCCATACAAAAACTTAGGTCACTTTTACACTAGCTGACACAATCATGAACCCTGAAGACAGATTTGATTCCTTACACTTCTACTTTTATAGGTTTGAATAGATAGTGATTCCCTAGCTGATGGAAAGATTTCAAGTGTTTTTATATAAGCAGTGTTGAGAATTGTTTGTTTAAAAATGTCCATTTTTGGTGTAAAAAGGGTATCGGACGAGTATTTTTGCACCCGTACTTTACCATGAAAGATTACAGAATGTCTTTAGATAGTGATTTCATTTGTTCTGAAGTTGAAAGGTGATGAAAGGATCGACGGAGATGATTTGTGGCTTTTCTTTCCTTTATCATGATTTTGACAGTATGCAGGCGAATGGTGCTGTATGCATCGAGTGAAATGGATGAGTGTGGGAAATGATGGAATGGTTAAGATGGTTTCATTGTATCACAAGATACTCTATAATATATTCTTATGTTTTGTTAGTTTAGAAGATGGTGAGCGAACGAAGTTTCTGATTTTACCTACCCTTTTAGTCTGGCCCTTGGTTTAGTTCTTGTGTTCGGGTGTTCGACCGTCGCGCCTTTAGTCGGTCACCCCAGGGTAGCCCTTTCTCAACATTTTTGAGGCGTTAGTTTGAGGGTTATTCTATGATAGGCCGGAAATGTTTTATCACACGGCCTCTGCTATCATACTGTGAGTGCTAGGATCATGCCCCCCGCACAGGTCTAGGGGCATTTCTGGTGCTGACCACCGACTGGACTTTAACACGAGGGCGGCATATCGGTTTATATACGGCACGGCATGGTAAATTTTCTGGCATAGAGCAGAGTATATTTCACAATAACCCTCCCCCGGCAGATCATTAATTGAGCCTGTCGTGGCTATTGTAGGTTATCAATCTCGAACCCCGAAAGCAAGTGGTATCATTCTCCAAGTTCAACCAGTCCTATGTACACAAATAGAGAAACCCTAGTCAACCCTCATAAGAAAGACATGAGCGACTACCAATACAAGTACACATGAAACGTAAAACATGCCAGACCGTATCACCGAATAATTATTATGAGAAAGAGAGAAAAGAAAAGAAAGAACGCTCTTGCAGACACCATGCCGTTATGAAAGCTCACCTCACCAAGCCTGCCAATGCTATCATAGCCCAACTAACCGACCAACCAAGCTAAAAGAAAACCCATAACCCCATAAACCCACCGTATCCCTAATGAATAAACCTTCATTATAAGAAATTAACTGAGTGCCTCTTGCCTTTCCTCTCAGCTTCGTCCTCCCCTGCTTGACTCAATGCTGCAAGGGTTCCGCTTCGGCTGTTGTGATTTCTATCCAGCCTCAATCCTTTCCATCCCTCAAGTTCACGCTCCAATCTCAAACTCTTTTCCCTTTCTTCGCGAGCCTCCCTCTCTGCCCTCCTGGCGGTCAACTGGTGCTCGGAATCAGAGGCTTGAAGATCCTCGATCGTCTTCAACAATCCTGCTAGCTTATCCTTGCCCTTGTTGATCTCTTCCTCGAGTTGAGCATTAGCCTTGTCTCTTCTCTCTATTTGCGTCTGGAGATCCCGAACTGTCCGGTCGACATTTCGTACCGAGCGTTCGCTCTTGTTTCTCTCCTTCTCCTGTTCTTCAAGCTGGGCTTCGAGCTATTTAGGGAATTAGTCAGTTTGTATCAATAGTGGGTGGGGACGTGGAGTTCATACCTCTTGAACTCTAGTGTGTAGAAATCTGATGTCGTGTGAAGTGCTTGAATAACTCTTGGTCTCTAGATCTACAAGTTTTAATTGCAAGTCTTTCGCCAGTTTTTCTAGTTGAGCCTTTTCCTTGTGAAGGCTAACATTAGTCTGTCTTTCAGCAGCAATATCTCTCTGTGTCTCGACTGCTAATGCCTCCGCACGACGCATCTTCTCTACCGCAGAAGAAGTAATATCCTCCTGCTGTTGAAGAGAGCCCTTGAGTTCGAGAAGCTCCCTATCCATCCCAGCTGCGTTACGCATCGACGGGCTGTCACTATTGGCCAAGTCCTCAAGCCGCTGACTAGCTTCAACCAATCTCTGCTCCAAACTACGCTTCTCCTTTTGCAACATGTCTCTCTCGCTAATCACCTCGTCGACATTGGCACGGAGGCTACGGACCTGGGCAAGGAGAGATACGACGCGACCCTGAGCCTCATTGTGCGCTGCCACGGCATCTTCGTGGGACTGAGAAAGATCTTGGAGCTTAATTTCGAGGCGAGATTTTTCCTTTGCCCACGTCGAGCTATTAAGAACCTCATCGTCCCATTTTGCCCGGAGATCCTCAACTTCCTCTCGGAGGTTTCTGGGGAACTAGGGTCAGCATACGCCGTGGAAAGACGGATACAGGACAAAGGGAACATACCTGTTTTCTTGCCTGACCTGGATAACATTTTCTCTTTCAATTTCCAACTCGCCAGTCAGTGTTGATAATTCGGTCTGATACTTCTTTCTAGTTTGCTCCATAGAGCTCTCTTTGTCCTCCAGATCGATGGCCCTTCTGCTTCTGTAGTCATCTAACTCATTCTGGAGCCTCTTCTTTGCTTGGACGGCTGCAGACAGATCTGCAGAGAGGTCTTCGACTTTCTCCTCGTAATGTTGGTTTTCCCTTTGGAGGTCTTCCACAAGTTGATCAAGGTGCCTCCTCTCCGCCAGTACGGATGCGGCAGTCTCCTCTGTCTCCCGTGCCTGACTCTTGGCGAACGTTTCGGCCCTAGAGGCCTTAAGAACCGATATTTCTGCCTGCTCGAGTTTGCAGAAATACTCTTCGCTTCGTGACCTGTAAAGATTCAGGCTTGCGGTGAGGTCGGCAGCCTTGGAGGCCTCCGCGTCCAAACGGATCTGCAAATCCGCAAACTCGTTGAGTAGCTGGGCCCTACTAACTTTATCCTGTTGTTGAATTGATAGAGCATCGTCAAGCTCGGCTTGGGTCTCGCGGAGGTCATTCTCGATTGCGGTTTTAACCGCCTTGATCTTCTCAAACTGGTCTTTGGCTCTGGAAAGGTCGGAGACGGTTTCGCTATAAACCATCGCCAAATGACGGCGCGATTGCTCTTGAGTGCTAATGAAATCGTATAATTCCTCATGGCTCTTAGCTTGAACCTCTTTCAAAGATAGCTCTATTTGATTCATAGAGGCTTCCAGTGCGGAGTTCTTCTGATCCGATTCGTCAAGCAAATCATGAAGTCGGCTATTTTCACGCTCTAGCTTAACTGCTCGTTTGGCGGATGGACTCTGTTCGGTAGTGTTCTCTTTTGCTGCTGCTCGATCTAGTTGTGCCTGCAAATGCTTGACCTGCATTTCCGAGAGCTGTAATTGGTTTTGAACCTCTTCAAGCTCGGCGGCAAGATCCATTCTCCTCTGGAATACCATTGTATCCATCGTCTTGTCTGTCTTTCCAGAATCGAAACCCTCCGCCGCAAAGTTAAGAGTCCTTCGTGTAGGAGTTGACTGGTTGGAATAGGGTTTGTTATTTAGTGCTCTGCTGAAAGGCCTTGGGGATCCATTGGACGGGAGGTGATTCTGATTCATCTCATCGAAGAGCGCGCGCTTAGACGAGGAATGCATATTATCTATCTCCACCATCTCGTCTTGATGCCTCTTTCTTAGGTCCGCAAGCTCTTTCTCGACACGGGCCCGCCTCTCATTAGCAACCCGGAGAGCTTGGTTCGACTCTTCCAACTTCATGGCAAGGTCCACAGACTGAGCAACGCTTGTCCTACCCGATTCCCAGTTCTTAGGTTGTTCGCCCTGTGGGCTGAAAACCTTCTGCAGAGCAAGCAGCTGTTGATGACAGTCTTCAAGCTCAGAGTTAGTAGTTGTCAATGCATTCTGGATCTGCCGTGTGTTCGCCTGGGCTTGTGACTTCGATTGTCTCTCCCTCTCTAGGGTCCTGTTAGCCTCAGCAAGCTGAAGTTGAACAGTTGAGACAGTCTTTTCTGCATTCCTAGTCGTCTTGTGCTCGCGCGCAACCTCATGATTCAAATCCTCCAAATTCAGTGAAAGCTTCTCCTTTTGTTTCTCGAGAGCACGGATCTGTATTTGGGTGTCCTCGTATTGCTTCCTTAATCTTCGACACTCTTCATCGGCTTTGGACTTCTCAGCTGTTAAGGCAACAATCTTATCCCGGTACTGCTCACTCGCCTTCGCATTAGCTTTGCTGATCTCAAGGTTCTTTTGCTGAATCTTGTTTTGCAGAGCGCGATTGTCGTTTTCGGAGGCCAGGAGCCTACTCTTCACGGCATTGACCTCGGATTCGGTCCGTTTCCTTGAGCTCTCGTAGGCCTGGCGTGCTGAATCTTGTTCACTCGCGACTCTTATGAGTCGTGTGACCTCAGTAGCGAGCCTCTTACGCTCCGCTTCACCAATAGAAAGTGCTTCTTCTTTAGCCTTAAGATCCCTTTCTAGTCTTGCTTCTTTTTCCTTTGCTTGTCGGGAAAGGCTCTTCTCAATCTCAGATTCTGCCCGGGTCCTAGCATTTTCAGCCTCTGCGAGGCGATCTCTCGCAATCTTCAACTCGGCCTGGATGCTTCTCTTTTCCTTCTCTGATTGGGATCGTGCTTCAAGAGCGCGCCGGAGGGTGTCTTGCTGCGAATAAAGTTCTTTTTCGATGGTTACCTTCGCAGTGCTCACAGCATCATGGTCCCGCATGAGGTTGTTGAATTTGTGCTCACTAAGAAGTGCAACATCGGCCCTAGATTGACGCTCTTTGTTTAATTCTGTCTGTAATGCGGAGAGCTCTTCTTTCATCTCTTTGATCTGCTCATCCAGAAGACGCCGGCCCTGCCCAGACTTATGATCTTCTGATATTTTTGCCTCCAGGAGTTTACGCGCATCGGCAGCTTCCTTCTCTAAGCGGGCCATCCCATGTTTCAAGGTTTCCACTTCAGATGTGGCGCTTCGAAGTCTCGATAATATATCGTCGTGCTTCTGTGTCAATTGACGTCTCTCATCATCAAACGCCTTTTGCTCAAGTTCCATCTTCTTGAGATCAGCGTGAAGGAGCGAAAGTTCACTCTCCTTACGACGAACAAGATCTTCATATCCGGTGGAGGTAGAGGATAGATCCGAGAGCTGATCCCTAAGTTTTCTATTCTCATCAACTAACTCCCTTATTTGCTTCTGCCCCTCTTGCAAGCTCAAATTCTGTTTTCGACGTTAGTTAGATAATAGTAACGGCATCGCACTGAGACATACCGTTTGAGCAAGCTTCTCATCTAACTCATGATCTGATTTCCTCAAAGCTTCCTCGTAGTCGTGTATCTTCCGTTCTTTAAGAGAAAGATGGCTCTTTAGCAAATGCACCTCCTGCTCTAGCTTATCCTCGAGATCGCTTCTCTCGGCGCTCTGTTTTTCGGCTGCTTCAAGCTCGCGATCTAGAAACTCCAATCTCGCCGCCATCTCACGTTTCTCATCTTCGAGCTTTGCAATCAGATTCCCTGCTTGCTCCAATTCCTTTCTCCAAACTTCCGCCTGCTCATCCGCCTTCTTTTTCGCTGACATCAATTCGTCTACCTGGTCCTCCAATACATCCTGGTCATCAAGAGCACCCGCAAGTTTCTCACTCAACTCCGCCTCCCGCTGTTGCATTCTCTTAAATATTTCTTCTTTATCCAATGCAAGAGCTCTCTCGCTCTCCAGAGTCTTTTGAACCCTGTGCAGCTCTGAATCTGCCTTCCTCCTCTCCTCCTCAAGCTTTTGTCGATTCTCAGCTTCAGCTTGCATATGCGCTTCCATCTTCTGAATCATCTCATCCCTTTTCTTGACCTCACTAGAGGAATGAGTGGCTCCGAGCAGTGGTTTCATCTTCATAAACAGCTTCCACCAAGGGCTTTCGCAAAGGTCGAGATACACGTGTAGATTCCGCTGGATGATCATCGTTGCTTCGGCCCGGTATAGCCTTTTACTGGCAATCTTTCTTTGTAGATATCCTCTGGCGATACTCTGGAAAGCTGTCACTATCTTTCGTACCAAGGTATCTCTCTGCTCTTCCAACTCGGCCAATACTCCTGCGCGAAAAAAGACTTTTGTCAAGCCAACTCGGAAGAAAGAAACATCGAGATTAAGCTGTTGTAACATGAGTTGACAAGCTTTTTGGCCCTCAACATATCCTTTAGGGATCTTCGGTGTCAGGACTTCATATCGCTGTCGGAACTCTGCAAACGGCAGCCTGTTCGGGAATCCCGTTCTCGCAATCCTTATCCCTTCCAATACACCATTGCACCTAAGTTGGTCCAGAACGAGTGGCGCATTTAACTTCTTGGGCCTTTTCTGGTGATTAGGTATAATGCATCGCACGAAGTGGGGATGAGTTGAATGAAGTTGAGCCATCAAACTTGTCAACTGTTCCTTGTGTCTTTGGGCCACAGTGCGGAATAACCCCTTCTTCACACGACTCTTAATAACGTTGCCTGCCTCGCTCGCATCCTCGGCATATTCGACGAAGAGTGAGGAGATATGGCTATCGTGAGAAGCAGCCAAAAGCCTCGTAATGTTCTCATTCAATGGATCCTTATTTTTCTCCAACCATCCTTCAGTAGAATATTCAACTTCGGCGGCATAATGCGTAAGCATAAACCCTTGTTTCAGTAAAGATCGCTTGTATTTTGGGGTTTTGCGATCCCAGAGCGAGTGTAATTTCTCGGTGAAGGACTTATCGGTGGCCTTGGGCATCACACAGTCTTCGTCAAGGCAGGAAAAGATACCGATAGGCTGGTGACGCAAAGTGTTAGCAACTGCAGGCAGAGTTAAGATGTCTTACTTACATTGGGTAGTTCTATAAGATCGATGGTTGGCTGCAAATCGTGTCCGAAATCGATGAATTTCCATTCAATCTTCTCCTTTGCATATTCCTCCTGCTCCAAAACAAACATGTGGTGATTAAAGAATTGTTGCAGTTTTTCGTTAGTATAATTAATGCAAAGTTGCTCAAAGCTGTTGGACTAAAAGTTTTGGAAGATCGTGAGCTGTTGGGTTCGCAACGATATCAGATAGATATACCTCAAAAATTTCGAAACCAGCAATATCCAAAACCCCAATAAAACTATCGCCATCGCCCTTTGTATCAAGCTTATTATTAACCATCTCAACAAGTCTACCAAACCCTCTCTCATATAAGCCTTTGGCAAGAGCATCAAGACTATGTTTTACTTGCTCAGCTGTCCTTGATTGGTTGACCCACTCTCTCCCCGCCCTTACTCTGGGCTTGAGCAGTCCTTTAACAAAGCCATCCAAAGGTATTCCCAGTACGTGGCACAATTTTTCGGCCTGGTTAGGATTCATTAATCGTGCGTCTTCGCTGCCACGGCGCTCTGGGACAACATGGATATTTCCAATGTGCAAAACTGCAGCTATGACCCGAAGAATTGAGATCTGTTCGTCGGGACTAAAACCCATAATCTGGAAAGCCTCCATCAGTGACCGGAATTCGTCTGTGTCATTGACACCCGCTATCGAATTGTTACTGTCTTTGGTGTAATTCCATGCGTCGATGCCCTCGTCACCCAACAGATACAGATCTTTCATTTGTTTACTCGCTCCCCTCAAAAGCTGGTAGAAAACATGATAATTTCTCTCCTCCCCCCCCTGCCGTACAACTCTACTTTTCTCAAGCAGATACCAATCAATGAAAGCGCCGGCGATGTGCCCAGACCTTGTGAATTCGATCCGTATGAACTTGCCAAATCGTGACGAATTGTTATTCCGAAGAGTTTGTGCGTTCCCGAAAGCTTCAAGAATGGGATTTGCTCTGAGAATTTGAAGCTCCAGTGTCCCAAGCTGTCGTGATGACGAATTGTCAGAGGCAACTGCGGCCAAATATTGTATGACCTTTTTAGTATTCTCAGTTTTTCCCGCTCCAGATTCTCCTCTGTTAGAAACGTTAGCAACCCTGCAGGCTAGGTTCTTAAATTATATGTACTAACGTTACCAAGATACTTTGATTTTCTCTCATCTCCAGCATGTTTCTGAAAGCTGCATCGGTGATAGCAAATATATGAGGCTTGGTATCCTCTCTTGACTGATTTCTATACATAGCTATGTATTCGTTATTATATATGGGTAGCGTGCAATAAGGGTTTACTGTCACTAAAAACAAGCCCGAATATGTCTTCGGAACGAAGCAGCATCAGTTTTTGAACAAGTATGAGTTCAATTTGCACCAAACTTACGTATATCAAGTCGGCCTGGTACCGCAATTGGAGGTTATACACCACAGAGGCTTCATTCAAGTGTGTAAGCTCAGCCATGTCGTCGGCTTTGTCAAACTTGACCGGGTTAACCTTATCGACATTGTCCGAGTGCACTATCCGCTCCTAATCGCGGCCTTAGATCAGCAAATACTCATGCGAACGCAATTTTAAGCCGGAAGATAGAGCTGGACCAAGAGAACGAGGAACGCAGCAACAAATATCTTCGACAACATTTCTTCGGCATACGTACTGCGCCATCATCGCATCTGATTGTGAGTGTTCCATCCTCATCCAATACCACCTCCCCTTTCACAAAGGCCTTCTCCGGATCTCTAACCCATACCCATCTCCTTCCGGAGAAATCATTACTCTCTCCTGCGATGCCAGCGCCCAGGCTAGCAGTGCTATTCCGTCTCTCATCCGTAGATTTAATGAAGTTGGGTGCAAAGGTTCCTGGCATGCCCTTCGGAGCAGAGCCACTTCGGTTATGCCGTGGAGGGATAGTGGAAAGAGTTGGGGGGAAAGAAGACAAAGATTGCCGGTGGATCTTATTTGGCGGAGTAGGTGCTAATGGCACCGATGGTGCAGGAAACGATGAAGGAGATAGCGATGGTCGAGGTGGCGAAGAAGACAATGACGGTATGGACAAGTCACTGGAAGGCACCGGGGTAGCTACTGCTGCTGGAGAGGGAGGTGATACCTGACCATTAGAAGTAGAGGATGGAGACTTCTTGTGGGCTCCAGGAGCAGGGCGGCGCTGTTGCCATGATAGTAGGGCAGGGGGATTTTGCGGAGGGGTAAATCCGGAGGTGGTGTAATGATTGAAACCGGACATGGCAGTCCGGGAAAGCGAGGGAAGGCAATTCCTAGTTATAAAAAGAGATTGAAGTTGAATGGCATATGCCAGTTAAGAAGCTAAAGAGTGAGAAATGAAGTACGGAGTGGGGGGTGTATGTATCTGTGAATGGTGTTGATGAATGATGGAGGGAAGTTGTGCTCTAGAGCCTCAGCTTCCTCATGCTTAAGGTTAAGTTAAGTTTGCGTTGGCAAGTTGCATCAAAACATAAACAAAGGGCTCTATTTGTACTAGCCTAACAATAACCGAACCTTGGCGGAGTTTTTTGCCCCCCTTTGCTGACTCGATTAGGATAAGCAGGAATTGCCTCATTTAGAGCATTTAAGGGAAAGAACAGTCAAGGCACTTTCGTAATTTACTCTATTCTGTTATTATTCAACCTCGACTCATTTGACCTCGATCTCTCTTTTACAATCAGTGCCATCGCACCTCCGACACCAAAACTTCGGCGCTGCGTGCACCACCTTGAAAGAAGAATCTACCCTGGAGCAAAACATTTGCTCGGGGCCAGGAATTTGCGGGAAGATAATAACGATTCCGCCGACAGTGGAAAGATACCCTAGGCCAGACAAAAGCAAAGAAAGTAAGAAAAGGCAGGACGGAATACGGTGGACACAGGAGCAGGGCCACCTCCACAACCTACAGGTGTTGGGACTTCAAATATCGAGGGCCGGTTCACATAACCTCTAGTCGCACTTTTTACTCACTAACCCTAGCTTACTTATAGCACAATCTTTACCCAACCTAGCCCAAGGGATCCTCCTTCAAGCGTCTTCACTCGCCGCTGCCACAACCACCACCTTCCACCACTCCTTTCCCACTCCATTCCCCTTTGCACAACTTTTCTATTTTTCAACACTGTTTATTTGTTTCAAGTCATAGAGCACAAACACGCGCGCAAAGTATTGACGCCGTCCTCTGGGAGTGATGACGAGTTATCCTCCCACTCCCGCCTTCGGCGGATTTCCCTCTGTACTAGTCAACACCAATCGAAAGACGAGCGCCAACACCAGTAATACCACAAACAGCCCAACTCCGCCAGCTACGCGTTCTCCGGGTTATCTCCCGAAAGCTATGAGTAACACCCCTCACCTATCATCATTCACAGCACAAATTCCCGGCATTAATCCAGTCCTTCCAGGATTGGATAAACTCGTCGAGCGAACTGACAGGGCTCTAGTCGAAGATAGAGAAGAAGGCGAACTCACTGATATCGAGGGAGACGGCCAAGGCGCTATCATTAACGACATGCCAAATAGCATTAGAGGCAAGCAACAGGCTCGAGAGGAACAACAAGTTTTTGGAACCTATGGTAATTGGCGCTTCACATACTCCAGTTATGCCAGCACTAATTTCTATCCCAGCACCGAGACTCGATAGTCAAACCCAATCACACTCATCAAATATCCCTTCATCCTCATGGTAGGCTCTTTGATCGAATACTCATTCGTGTATACTAATACTGGGCGGCGTTGAAGGGACGACTCTTATAGACCCTTGAACGGTCCACGGCCGCGGGGCAATCATGCACTTGGGTTCAAACTCGGACATGCTTCTCAATCCCCCGCTCAGCTGCCGACCCTTCCCGGTAATGAACCATCTTATAGCCGAGGGTGGCCTACAGATTTTCAGTATCGACCGATCGAGTCGCACGAAAAAGGTATATTAGCTTTATATTCTGCCTTTGCTACCTCGCCACATTTTTGCCCTTTCTTCCAATGCGGTGTTGAATGGGTGGGTTGCTCCTTGCTTACACTTGTGCTTTTACTTACAGAAAATCTTCAACATAAACCCCTGCCCTTCTCTGAACCTGAGCCACTGCCCCCAACGGGTCCTCAACATCAACCTCAACCTCATAAAAGCGGTACAGGTGTTCCTTTATACCCTGTGATGTCACAGGCCGTCTCTCAACTTTCAATTGAAGCGTTACTCAGTAATCCCGAGGCTCTACGCAAGGAAACTGAAACCGCCGTTTCGAATATGCTCCCTTTAAAGGTGACATTCGAAAATATGGTTGAGGAAGGCATCAGTCCAAGTGTCCTTAGAAAAGTTTTTACAAGAATAGGTTTCCCGGTTCCGGTTGAGACCATTTCCCCGTCTCCAAGTGCAGATATCAACGCCACCCAAGCAGCCGCCCAGCAGAACGCTGGACAACCGGTCATACCAACTCCACCCCAAAGAACCGAGATTGAGCGAAATGCCCAGATGATCCGAAGGCAGCTAGAGAAGGCCGCTCGTGATAAAGAGCGTCGAGAGGCTGAGGCAAGAGCTGCAGAATTGGTTTCGGAGAGAGAAGCAGCCAGAGCGGAGGCTGAGAAAACGAAACGGTCTGCAGAAGTTGAAGCAAAGAAGGAAGTTCTGAGAAGAAAAATAGGAGAGTTAAAACTCCCAGCAAAAACTCTTTCTCACGCTTCAACATCGGTTTCCTCGACGCCTGCTGTTGCGGCTATTGCCAGACCCTCCGTGGACGTTCCGCGCATTCCGGGGCTCTCCTTTGGCGTGCCTGGCGTGGGCATACCAAGCAACCCACTCACCGAGTTAACGGGCCAGGAAAATGAACACATTGATACAGTTATGAAGGATTCGCCCCTCCTGGAACCCAAGCCTCTTCCGGTGATTTCTACATCCGCTGTAGGCTTAACCGCTTCCACGACTGTTGCAGTCTTATCTCCGGCTACGCCTTTGGAACGCCCACTTAATGTGCGCAAAAAGAGGCCAGTCGCATCCGATTTGTATTCTGAGCCCCAGCCCGCCAAACGTAAGTTCGGTGAACAGCGCTTTGGGAGACTCATTATTGAGGTCTCAGATGACGATGAAGGGACTGATGAAGCTGATGATGATGATGATGATGATGATGGCGATGACATTGGACATGATGAGGCAAGAACCTCGAGATCAACGCCTAGTGGCGCTCGCCCTCCCGGGCCGATCGAGCATGTCCAAAGAAGAAGCGCAAGTACCGTGAATGTTAGTGTAGCACTGCGTTCCGTGAATACAGCTCCCCCTGGAACCCTCAACGCAGGCTACAGAAACGGGTCAGGAGGTACCCATGCCAAAATAGCTTTGCAATCTAAGATGGAGGAAATTGAGACACTCAAGCGAGCCATTCAAGAAGCGCAACACAAAAAGAAACTTGCCGCAAAGCGTAGTGTCTCAACTCCAACATCAGCTGACACGCCAAATAGTGGTAGTGTAGTAACGCCGCCTTCTGACAATCAATCCAGGCCTGCAGGAGCAGAAGTCTCCAAAAACATAGCAGGTGGTGGGGCATATTTAGCAGATAAGGGCCAGCAACACCAATCTCCTTCGGCCAAGGAAAAGGAGTCACTGAAAGAAGCTAGTCAAGAGAAACTTAAACTTTTACTTAAGGAACTTGAGGAGCTCGAAGCCGCGGAAGAGGCCGAAAAGAGAAAGCAAGCGGAATCCGAAATAGCGGAGAGGAAGAGAAGAGCAGAGAAACAAGAAAAGAAGAAGAAACTTGAGACCATTGAAGCTGCCAAGATGGAGAGTAGGGCAGCAAGGCAGAAACTCAAGGAGGAGATGGAGAGAATTGAGAAAGAGGAGATGGAGATTGAAGAGAAAAAGCTCTCGCTCGAAAAAGAACTGGAGACACTTGAACACGCCAACGGCAGCAGTTTTACAACAGTTGAAGGCAGCACCGAATCCATTAATGAAGCACTCAAGAGGAAAGCTGCTGAAATTGAAAATCTGAAAAGGCGTATGGAGTGTACTGAAGAAGGTAAGCGAGCCCTAGACACCCTCTCGGCCCAAAAGGCCCTCTATTCTCTTCGCTACGCCCACTATAGGGTCACTTTGACTGCGGTCACAAACAGGGAGATAATCCGGCAGAAGTCACGAACGAACGCTTATGCATTGACCTCGACTACAGATGATAAAATGGACCCCGAGAGCCCCCCTCCTGGCCCATCTTCCTTACAGAATAGTCAAGCTTTGTCGCTTTCCCCCAAGTCCCCTCCTCACCCTCAGGAATTTCCAATTCCTACCCAATCCATTGATAACCAGCATCCATTGGCCAACAACAGCTCTACAGCAAGCGTAGGAAATAGACCAGCAATCTTCCACAAAACCACTTCGCCTGATGTATCGCCCAATGAGATACAGGCCTCCAATCAACTCCAGTCTCAACAGGCCGCAACTCTAGCTCCTGCAGCTCAACCCTTTGAAACGAGCCCGCATGATGTGATGGATGTTGACGATAAGAGCGCTTCAAAGAGCAGCCAAGCCAATAATCATGAGTCGGATATGGACATCGACATGGATGCTGATATTGAATATATGGACTCTGTTCATGGAGACGTTGCTAATGATGATCCGTCTTCCGGCTCATCGACAACTTCAAGCTCCTCTAGTGAAAATGATTCTTCTAATGAAGAAACTACAGCAGGACCGCAGATTCAGAACAAGCCGGCGAAACATAATGAAACAAGCCCACAAGTCGCTCGCGCAGTAGTTACAGGACAATCTCTCAAACCACCTCAAGATGAGGCTTCGGTCAAGAACACGTCTGGTGAGGCTAATGTATCTAGAATAGTCCCCGAGCAAAAGAGCCACCGCGCCACCGACGAGGTCGTGGCTAGTAGCAAGGTTTGCCCCAACGTCTAATTCCATTTTTGATGACTTGTTTTTGTAATTCTATCGTTCGCTAACCACGAATTTCATCGTAAAATTCTTTTGCGTTTGTGGTTCTGAACTTTATAGACTTGCACTCACCTTAAATCACCTAATGACGTCTTCACTAAATACGTTTCACCCTTATCAATTTTCAAGTCATTTCGCTACCATCCCCGATATCTCGAAATGGTTCCTGGTGGATACAAAAGCCTCACATACACGAACCGCATCCAGCCACTCAAGCAGATGTGTATGTTTGAATTTAATGGTGGTATATGTAATGATCGGACCTGTTCGAACCAACATTTCAGAGAACTTGAAGTATCCGGTATATCTCCTCTCTTTTTGAATGCCCCTTGGCTAATGGAAGACAACCAGATGCCGATATTCTTATTGAGTTAGCCTCCGCAAAAGAGGGCAAGACAGAAGCCGAACAGGCGCTTTATAACCAAGGCCTCAGGGAGGAGATAGAGAAGCTAAAGGCTCAAGGGATTAAAGACTTCATGACAGTGATCGCCGGAATCGTGGCGTACCGCAGAAAGTTCTTGGGAGACGAGTCCAGAGTCCTTAAATTACCCTGATACGCACTTAACCACCTTAAAATTTCCTAGATTCATTAGCATTGTATAGCTCATTGCATAAGCATTATTCTAGTTTACCACCGCATTTATGGGCTTGTTGCAAAAACGGCTACGTCTCAAATTACTTTCCTGTATTATTATTATTACTCTCACTCCGCGTATTCACCCACCCCTCAACACTCGCTCTAGTACATAGGCATCCTTTCCTTTATTATTCCCTCTTATCTATGCTGGTTTTCATAAGTCCATCGTAATATGGGGTTTCCGTTCCTTCTTTTTAGCTGCCGAAAATTCTATCTTCTAATGTCGTTCTGTGTTTCCCGATATTATACTTTCTTACTAGGTTTCGGCTGGCTGGAGGACAGAGGTTATTATAAGTCAGATGAGACCCTCACGAGGAACCTCTCTAAATGGAAGCAGAGGAAACCGTAGGGAAAAGATGGTAGGTATGGTGAACGCCTTCTATGGGCGCTGATGCTCCGGCAAGGTGCCGCGATACAAACATAATAAACAATTTCATCCATTATGCGGTTCTATTAGGCTCGTGTGATACCCCGCAAACCGGGACATAAACAACTCCGCTTTCCACATCAAACCCATCAAGAGTCTGCAGATTACCATCATAAATTAAAATAACCAATAACCTCTGAGCCAAACTTGATCAACTAACGGCTTCTCCATCCCCATCCTCACCCTCCTCCAGTTGGGCCAACGACGCAAGATCTGTAGAGCCCCCTCTCTTACGTTTTCCACCTCCACTGCCAGCACCACTTCCATTTGCCCACCCAGTTACATCCTTTCGAGCCATGAGCTGCAATTCGAGGACTCTACTCCGACTCTCCAATTTCCTATTCCGGTCATCAAGCCTTTCAAGCTTTTCCTCCAACTTTTCTATTTTAGCCTCCAGTTTCTCGATCTGCTTGGCTTTCTCTTCATTGATACGCTCGAGCACGTTCACCAGCGAAGGGCTTTCTGCAGGTCGAGGAGCGGCCGTTGCCATAGGCGTCGCAGGCACAGCTCTCCCTCTAGGTCGTTTTGCTGGCGGCAGTGGTAGAGGTGTTGAAGCAGGAGGCTGGTTTTCGCTAAACCGGTTCGCCAGGGAAGCTCTATCAATCGGGTAGGATGGACCAGCGGTTGCAGCGACGAGGCCCGGATCGTAGCTAGCTTCAAGATCTGTATCGTCTTCATTCCCCATATTTTCCAGACCCCCGATCACCGGCACATCTACACCCCCTCTCTCCTCTGTGTCCCACGCATATTTGCCTGTGTCTTGCGCGTAGTTGTAGGCCGCCATCCCAGGAGCATTACCAACGCGGGATTCCCTACCCCCTCAGTGTTAGGTGGTGCAGTATTCATACCTTCTATTCGAAGCTTATAACGTACCATTGTTTCTTCAAGCTATCGAGAGTGCGCTTTTTGTAACCATTCCTCTGTACCCAAAGATTGTACTCACCGAGGACTCCAGCCCAATCCGTCTCGGTTTCAACTGGATGGTGAGCTCTGAGGAGCCTCGAGAGCTCTGCTATCTCTGCCTCCGCAAAATCGCTCTTGACCCAGGGGTTTCTAGGTCTTTTGATTTTGTTCCCTGTTGCATTTCGATCTTCCGCCGCCACTTCGGCTGCTTCCCGATCTCTGGCATCAATCTCAACTACCGTCATGCGCTCCTCCGGACTCAGTCCCGGGCACTCGTCAATAAGGTGTCGAGTACGATCTTCCGACCTTCCTTTAGGTATCTTTTTTTGGCATTTGAGGCAGGTAACCTGGTATTTGTTTGAACGGTTGAGGAGCGGCGTGTCCTTGTTGAAATATTCTCCCCATTTAAAAGGTCGGGGCATACTCGAGTACGGTAGTTGTTAGATCAGTTTAGTCTACTCTGTCGGATTGAAAGCGCGAGCTTCTTCTATTCTTTTATCTCGTATTTTCCTTTTTGTTCTCCTTATCGGAGACCGCAGCAGAGAAGAGCAGGGGTGGGGTGATTTCGCTAGGATGCACAAAAATATGCAGAGAGGATTTTGGGAATATTGCCGAGGGCGACCGGGTTCTCTGGATAGAGTTTGGCAGAATCCTCTAATGTTTGTTGTATTCTTGGGGCGAAGGGTTTGGTTGCGTATTTTGCCTTACCGGAGGCCAGAGGCTGGTTTGTGGCTGGCAGAAAATAAAATAAAATGCGTCACAAACAAACCAGTCAGGACTCTGGAGGCAAAATCGCAGATCAATTTTTAAGCTCTCACCAAGCATCACTCGAAACGCGACCCCACCATCGCATTCCCCTTTTACCATAGCTTAGACACACCAAAAGTAGATTAGGGTAGGGTACCCGGCGGGGAAAAATTGTTTGTTTTCGCCCAGGACTGTTTATTGAGCCTCCCTTCCCTTCCAGCAACCTTCCACCTGCCTGCGGTGCGAGCTCTTTTCAACTTGCAGCAGTTTCAATCAAAACACCACCGCAATGTCTTATCGAGCACTCGCTTATCGATCCCGTGCAGTGCATTTTATCAGTCTCAATGTCCGTGCGGTGGGACCAATGGCCTCCTTCAGGCGTGTCATCATCCCCCATCGCTCACACCTGCTTTTACAGCTCAATGGACGGAATGCTCCACTCGCCGCGTCTCCATTCTCAACAATAACCTCGCACGGCCGGGGGAATTTGAATATGGAAGAAGCAGAAGATATCTATGGCCTTGACTCTATGGATGAAGCTCAATTCTCGGAATTTAGGACAGACGAAGGGGGCGAGCCCGCGGAGCCTACCACCCACAGTGAGGAGACTAAGAAAAAAAAGTATAAGGGGAAGCGGAAGAGATCTGATTCAAGTAACTCTAGGGGAATCGACCCCAGTGGGGATACTAAGAAGGAAAAGTACAAGGCGAAGTGGAAGAGATCTGATCCAAGTAACTCTAAGGGAATCGACCCCAGTGGGGATACTAAGCAGGAAAAGTACAAGGCGAAGTGGAAGGGCTCTGATTCAAGTAACTCTGGGGGAATCGACCCCAATGATACTACCGTATATCCAACCACTTCAGAGCTTGCCCATAAAATTATGAGAAAGACTTGGGGATTCGATGAATTCCGTCAGAGACAAGAGGAGGTTATTTCTAGATTGATCCATGGAGGGAGCGCAGTCGTCGTTTTTCCCACAGGTGGTGGTAAGAGTTTGGTTTTCCAAATTCCCGCTTTGGCTCTTGACGAGTATGACGAGAGCATGGGGCGAAAAAAGGGAGGAATCTCGATTGTCGTCAGCCCTTTGGTTGCTCTAATGAAGGTTTGTCATTTGATATCTCAATGTGGGGAAATGTTGAGTTTTTTAACGTAGTGGTATTTTAAAAGGATCAAGTCGAGGCTCTCCAAAAGAGGGGCGTAAAAGCTGCGGCCATTGATTCTACACAGACACGCGAATCTGTCCTTAATACTTATGATCTTTTGAGGAAGGGAGAGCTGAAATTACTGTAAGCTCATACGATGATATCTTGTTTGATTCCAACTGACTAGCCTCTGACCTAGCTATTGCGCACCCGAACGTCTCAACAACGAAGGTTTTGTTGAAACAATTAGGCACACCCGTGTTCGCTTAATAGCTGTTGACGAAGCCCATTGTATTTCCGAGTGGGGACAGGCATTTAGACCTGATTACCTCAAGGGTCAGTCTTCATTCTCGCTATAAGGCTTCACTGCTGATTACATTTTGGTGCTATAGTTGCTCGGTTTGTCAAGGAAATGAATGCAGAGAGAGTTTTGTGTCTAACTGCTACTGTAAGTTGCCGTCTATCCTATAGGGACCCTATATTTCGACACCATTACCACTTTATCCAAGTCGAAATGTCAACGCAGTAAACTCATAATAAACTAACAATTCGTCTTAAGGCTACGCCAAAAGTCTGCAAGGATATCCTTGAGGGCTTCCATGTTCCGGAGAGTGGGCTATTTAAAGCCCCTACTTATAGAGAGAAGTAAGTGCCTATTGTTCAAGGGCCGGTTATGTTATATTCTCTCGTGGCCTATGGATGATTGGTTTTCTGACGATCCCCCTTAGTCTTCAACTTCTGACAGAGCCCTTTGACACAATTGAGGACAAACTACCCAGGCTAGTCAATTTCTTAAATTCGAATCCCGGAGCATCCATTGTCTATGTCACCACTCAAAAGGTCAGCCTCTACTTGCGATTTCCCACCTATAACCTAGTCTCTTTGCTTCCCTTTTTGCACAGATGCGATTCTGATACGCTTTCCTAGCAAGCCGAAACGGTAGCTCAAGCCTTGGGCGCAGCTGGGGTAACGGCATTGCATTATCATGCTGGCATGGAAACAGAGAAAAGATCGTTAGTTCAAGACGAATTTATGGGCCGGAACGATTTAACGGTAATATTACGGGACAAGTCCCGTACACACTATTATTTCCCTGCTAATCGTCCTGTTTGAGATTAGATTGTTGCCACGATTGCTTTCGGTATGGGCATTGATAAGCCCGATATCAGGAATATTATTCATTACGACTTCCCGCGTAGCTTAGAAGGCTACAGGTATGCAATTAGCTTGGACAGCCCCTACCTCTGAGTTTATCTAACGACCACAGTCAAGAAATTGGGCGCGCAGGCCGTGACGGCCTTCCCAGCAAGTGTATGCTTTATCTCTGTGGAGTGGACTGGGCCCAGCGTGAAATCTTTTGCCGTCTGGATTTACCAAGCAAAAAGAATGTTGGCAATCTTCTAAGGAATCTGTTCGCATCGAACGAGGGGGCTGAGGCTGAAGATGTTATCGAGGCGAGCGCCAACGAGCAAAGCCAGACTTATGATATCAAAGTCTGTTTCTTGGAATCTTCTACATCTAAATCTTCAAGACTAATAGTGCAAACTAGGTAAACTCCCTTAACCTCCTCTATTCCCAGCTTGAGCTTCGCTTCGAGCTTTTACGAGCCATCACACCAAAGTACTCGAAATACTACTTTCTTCCGTCCGACTCTTTTATCAGCCTTGTCGGTGCCGACGAAGATCCCATCGCAGGGATTATCTTAGAAGACATCAAAAAGAGAAGTAGCAAAAGGGCAAAGGTGAGAACGGTGGATGTCGATCAACTCAGCGAGGAAAATGGGATTGAGCGCGGGGAGCTGGTCCTCAGAATACAGAGCTGGTCGGATCAGGGACTGATAGAATTGAAACCCGGGGGGGTTATCCAACGCTATCGTATGCTCAGACCATTCCCAAAGGATGAGGCAGATATCCAAGCATTGGTCGACAAAGCTTATGAACAGATGGAACATCGCGAGATGGATGATCTCGAGCGCAGCAAAAAGGTGATTAACCTCACGACTAGTCCTGGATGCATTGCGCTGGGCCTGGCAACGCATTTTGGTGACGAGGGCTCAGTTGGTGAGAAGGGCTGCGGGAAATGCCAGTTCTGTCTCACAGGGGAGCCACTTGTAATGTCAGATCCTATAATTAAGAGGAGTCCAGCCGATCCCAGTCGGATCAAAGTGATCTTAGACGCCTGTAGAGTGCGGGATGATCCCAGGTTATTGGCAAAGGTCGCATTCGGAATACCGAGCCCCCGAATCGCCAAGGAGAAATGCGGTGGTAGGAACCCCATATTTGGCAGTATGGCTGATTGCGACTTTGACGTATGGCTTCCCAAATATAACCACCTTTCAAAGTTTCCACTAACCATCTTCTAGGCATTGGTGGAAGAATTTGCCAAACATTGTCCACCAGAGGAGTAGTTCCTTACCAATCCCGCGGTGGGGGACTCCGATCGCTTGTCTTCAGCTTTCTGCATTTATTTGTATATGTCTTTCGTAACTATCCTTCTCTTCTTGATCACTATGCCTTTTCAGTGTGCTATGGACTTGAATTACATAGTGCCGTACAGTGCATGCTCTAGTGTGTTATGGGGTGTCCACTTTTTTATCGCATTTATACAATTATCACATGAAAAATCGACTCTATTTGATGAAAGGTGCCCATTAGAGCCTGAATACTACGCCCATCACCTGCTTCGCTCGGCCCCCCAAGCTGCTAAAAACATAGGTCTAGAGATTGCTACTGTGCTAAGTTAGAGTCTCGGACATCTTCTCGCGGCAAAATATGGCTGCTAAGCAGAGCATATCCTTCTCAAACGTGCTATGTGAGCCTTTGGCATGCAATTCGGGTGTCCCCGATCGGACAACTATCTTTTTTTCTCCCAAAGTACAGTGGGATCTAAAAAGGCACATGATTTTATATCTAATTAGGACATTGACGGGGTTCAACTAAACTAAGGGTAGTGTCCGCCCCGTGTCGTAGCGTGTCCGGGCTTATCAGAAAGAAGAGAGCTGTGAGGATAATATGTGCGCACGTTTATTGAGTCTTCCACGTTGGCGTATTGATATGCATTTTAGCCCATCCACCATCCCCCTGGTGTAGATTATTCGTTCTTCCCTCTTCTCACCCGTGTTTCATTTCTATCTACTACCCCAACTATTCTCCTCTTACGCCATTCGTTTGCTCCTTCGTCATTCAGTCTCAAGCACCGTTTCCCCAGATCTTACGCACTATTAGTTGAACGCCCCCGCTCAGTCTTCCTGACCTTCTACATTCTCCCACTTTCTTTATGACCATGCCCACAACTAAAGGCTACTAGGACGGCATTCCTTGAGATCCTACCCAACGCGCCACTCATTGGGGTTGGAGAATACCTTGTTGACTTGGGTAATCTCAGTTTCCGTGACTTGAAAAACCTCCCCCACTATAATAAACCCTTGCACAACTTGCCTACACCGACTCTTAAACATTTTGCATCCAAAAACCCCTATATTATTCATTTGGGCTACCGCGGAGGATCACCATCACCTGATGAAATTACTTCCTGAAGCCGGTTTTGGGTGGGATTGGTGATTAGGCCCCCGATCACAGTACATTCTCTAGGCTGCTGCGTACTGTGGAAAGCTCGAAGCTGCGATCTATCTGCTCTACGGAGACGCAGATGCTAATGCCCACCAAACCTGGCACAGAACCTCTCTCCCTTATGTTTTCTTCCCACTTGAGGAGAATTATAAGGGAAGCGTTGTCAAAGTCCTACCCAAGCATGGGAACTGTGGGCAAATCATTAACGCCCAGGACAAAGACGGGCACACCCCTCTTCATTAGAACGCTCACTGGGGCACAAGTGCAAGGATCACGCAAATGCTCTTGGAGCATACTTCCAACCCAAACACCCAACATAAGTGGAGCAAGGCTCCCCTTCAAATTGCTACTGATGATGGGAAGTATGAAATAGAACGTTAATTGATTACATCTGCTATGGATTTCACTATTGTGGACATCTTTTCGAGAACGCCGCTTCACTGACCCGCCCGAAGTGGGCATGAACGACTTGTCCGCGCCTTACCCATTGCGGGATACCCTATCGGTGTTCGTGATTTTTGGGGCAAGTCCGCTCTACACGGCGTTGCAGAGCAAGGCCACGAACACATTGTTGGCGTCTTGGCTTGGGGAGCGGAGGCTGATATGCTTACCTATTGGAACAAACCCCCTCCGAGATGGCGAAGGGTCTAGGGTGGTCAAAATTAAGATGTTATCGTGGAAGCAAAAGTGCGATATATGGAACATGGTGGATGCAAGTTGAAGACGCTTTCAAGGAGGAGCTCTCTGAAGCGGGTAAACCTATTCTGAAGTTACTCCATTTTGATATCTCGCAAGCTGATGATATATCTGGATACAGTGATGAGCACGCGCACGTGGTGGTTCTATCCCGTGGGCCGGGCTTGAGCGATTCTCAATTGTCCCGATATTTCTTCTGGCATTACTTATTGATGTTTGTTTCTTTCTTCGGATTGGGCAGAAGTATTTAGATGGAATGTTTAATTTACAAATGATAACTTGACCACTTGATCTATCCGCCTCCGCTCCTAGTGCTCACTTGGCTCGTAATCTGCCGCGGCAAGACCCTTACAGTGGCCCATCCCAAGAATACGTCCTCCCTTAGACTGGAAATGATCAATGCGCGAGTTTTTTCAAGAAGCGAAAAACGGCTACAATTTTTTCCCCCGAAACGGCGTTACGATTAATAAAAGACAATACAATCAATCAATCAACCAATCAATCAATCAGCCGGCTTTGGACAGAGACCCCGCAATGCGAACCCCGAGAGAAGGTCGCTGGGGCGCTAGGTCGGTAAGGCAAAAGTATGGCACATCACGGGACCCCTACCAAGCTTCACACCTACAAAACTCCCCTACGTACTCCGAAGCCTCGAGCAATGAAATCTGTAGTGGAAGCTCTGCATTCAAATGACCAACAAGTCCATTGCCCAAAGATATATCTAGTCAACTTGCGGGATTGGATAGCCTGCAGGTAGAAAAATTTCGCTTCTCTCAATCACCAAGGATACTTTTGTATCAGTGATATTGCGATTCGCAGAGTTTCTTTCTTGGAATTAGGGGTCATCAGCTGGCCTTTAGTCGCTATATGTGCTTAGGCGGGCCTTTTTCAGCTGTGAAGGTGGCTCTAAGCTATTGCTGCCGGGAAAAAAAAAGCGGTCGTTGGGTCGAGGTTAAGTAAATATATCGCTCACTCGAATAGGGGAGAATTAGCTTCCTGGTATGGCGATATCCAATGGATAAAGTGAGCTGCTCTGTCAACCGGGAACCCCTTAGCCAAATGACGTGCTTGCTCGGCGGTGTGAGATGCAGTGTGTTAGATACCCGGCGACTTTGGAGGTTGTTGGTAGAGGTCAGATGTCTACGTGCAATGATTGCTCTTGCGGTTTCTCTATCGAGAAGTCGATTGATGTCGAACGCTACGGGTAGAACTGCATAAATACATATTTCCGGGCGCTCATTATTAGAGCTAGCACAGGAAGAATTTCACCTAATCTCAGAGGCCTTTCTGGTAAAGATTGGTAATACTGAACAAACATGATTCTGCAGGAGGGTTTCAACGATTTCACGATTTAAACCCTTAGGCGACTAGAATGCACATTCCCCAGGTATCAACTATTTATTCCGTAACCCTAGTCGCCGTCCCATCATCCATATCGATGACCATGGCCTGCTGTTTTGCACGCCGCCTAGCATCTAGAAAAGTGACCTGCGTTACAGCGTCCTAAGTCAGCAAACAGGACAAACCAATAGTTAGACGCAGACAAAGGAACATAGCTCACGAATTCAGAATATGTAACGGGCATAACCTCCAACTTCCTCCCTACAAAGAACGTATAATTGAACACCCCCGTCGCGGCTAAAGACCCATGCGCAACATTCCTCACCGAGCTCTGAACAGAAACTTGAACCCTCGACCCCTCTTTCCAGTGCTCAGTGTACGCTACTGTAGCCTTCAGATACAATATACTTCCTACAGGGACTGGAGCATCGAACGTGCTTGGGTCTAGCGAGAGGAAGGTAGGCCTGCAATGGGCAAACGCGGAGCAGCAGCAGAAAGCTAGCTCCATCGTCTCTTTCAGCAGATAGCCACCGAATATCGCAAAAGAATGGCGGTTGCGGTGTTGCGGCTGCATGATTGCAGTGCTAGAGATGCTGGTTTTCGACATGTATATTGTCGTCTCAGGCTTTGGAAGGGGGTTCTCGGGGTCTGTGTATCGGAGGTGGGTTAGGTATGTCTTGTGGATTAGGAGTGATTCTTCCGGGGTTGGTGTTTGGGTTGTTAGGGAGGCCTTTGCGAGGGCTTTTTTGGCGGTCTTGTGGGCTAGTCAACCCGAGTCAATATCATTTCCCCTCACATGGTAGACCAAGGTGAAAGGAAATGAATACCTTCCCCACGGTGGAATATCCTTTCCTCCTCTGGCGTCTCAACTATTAACGGGCTTACTTGGGTAGGTCTATCAACGTAAGCTATTTAGGGCTCCTCCAGCTTAAATTTGCAAGCCTACTTTTTAGTCTTGGGGTTGAGTGCAACCATCGTGAATGCACAAGTTAACAACAATCCACCACCCCCCGGATGTCCAGCTTTTCTAGCTTCGATTGAAACCTCCATAGAGGAACTTCCAACATATGAAACGAAGCCGCTGAGCTCAAGGTTACAGAAATCTTCCAACGGGTTGATGATCGATATCCTGTCCACTGCAGCGGTCACATTTGCTGTATTAGGCCCAGTATGCTTATAGGAGACCACGCCCGCGAGCGCATCAAGGTCTTGGAACAAGCTTCCAAGACGCAGCTGCCCACTGGCATTTACATAAGAATCCACAAGCCATTCGTCTTCAGAAAATGGAAGTATCTTTATGCAAGGGATGTTAGCTCAGTTTCCCCCCATTTGGTGATGGACTGATTCATACTAACAATCTTGTGATAGCTGTCTGTTATCCTCTTAGGGGCCAGCTCCTCTGTCAATTGCGTTGTGGGAGTAGGCTTTGCTCCGGCTTCACGCTCTGCTAGTGCCTGAAGCCAGGTCTTCCGGAGCTTTGTTGCGGAAAGGTCCTTATACAAGCCATCGTATCGGCATGCTGGTAGCACACTGATATTGCGTTGGGCAGGCCAGAATACACGTGCTGGGAAAGCGCGTAGGAGGGGTGTTGTCAACGCCGCGCGCGACATAACGTGATTATCTGGGTATCGAGAATGTGGGGAAGGAGACAAAGTTGAGCAGGTATGGTTTCGGGGCTAGGAATAATGATTATCCGGAGATCTCTCGATATGGTAGAACCTAGCCCCGCCCCCGTGGCACCACCGAGGCATCGAAAACAACCTCTTTCCCTCCGTTCAAATCTTACCAAACACAGACACATACCGGTAGATTTCTTGCCCCATCAACTTCTTTGCCATGTGTGACATTGCTGCCTTAATTTTAAGGTTTTTTTTCTTTCTCATTTCTAATACTGCCTTTTTCCTTGCTTATGCAGAGTAAGCGATGGCGGCTCTGGTCCCGTCTGCCCGTGATATCTTACCGGTACACAGGCTCCACCTTGCCACAGGGTTCAGGGCTTCACTGTGACGCCCTATGCGAAAAGAGTTTTGTTTGTGCTACCGGGAGTAAGATACCGACACCGCACACGACTTAAGGAATCAACAAGTTACAGTCAGCCAGCCAAAGGTAACGGCTATCCCGATTAGCTGATCCCGCGGGGCCACGGCGGTGTCCCTCCACTAGAGCAACCCTTTTTCTTTTTGTGCATTCTACAGTACCGGTAGACTCACCCGCTCACTTATCCTCGTTTGAAATGGTGCATTGAAGAGACCAACCTTCGCCCGATTCTCGGTTTCACGAAATGCCCTGCCACAATGCACATGGCAAACAATATCCCTCGTGCGTCCGAATGACAGGAAATCATCGAAAAAGAAAGGAAATAAGAGAAGTAAAGACCTCAATGCACAAGATTGTGACCCACCCGTGGTCCGGTCCGACGTGAGACACCTGCACTCTACAAAAGGCCCCACTGTTGCCACCACGACCACTTACTAAGCATGATACCTTCGTCCCGTTTTACAACCCTACGCATTAACAATTGATTGAATTCGACGTTTCGATACAAATTTATACACCGCAAAGTGTCAGTCTCTGCCAAAATGATACCATCACCAGGGAGGTACGATAAGGAAGAAAGGAAGGAGGGAAGGGAGTGTGGTAACATTGGATACAAATCCATGCTTATACTCGAGTACATGGCTTTCGAGAACGGTGCATCTGTGCAGACAACTTGAGTACGAATACTCTACTGCACCTGACACGTTTCAGCCAAGTCCTGGCATCAGTCCCTTACAAGTGCTCGCAGATACCGGCAGTACCATACTCGTCCAGAATTGATCCTTCTATCCCACTGAGCCAAGCCCGGAACTTTGGCCCTATGTGTATCGTGGCTCCGGTGTCCCCCCTCAGTAACAGCGAAGGTATCCGCGATTATGGGCAGAGAGGAGGGTTTTAACATGTTTATGGGGATCGGGGCAGATCTCAATAGCCTAACACCCGCATGAAAAACAATTAATATCCCCTATTTGAACACATCTCGCTCGAGTATTTCTACCTTCTTTTCCCTCAGTCAAAAGATTCGAAACTGGGCCTTTCATTACCAAAGAAAATACACTTGGGAATTTTGACCGTTTTTTGCTGCGGGCATTCGGAATAAATTGTTATCATAAAAACCCTTCGTAGGTGGGCTCCCTTTTTTTAGAAGCGGGAATTCTGTGGGTGCATTTTGTGGACATCCGCAGGAAGGTTTTTTCCTTTCTTTTCCCTTTCCTTCCTGTTCCTTTCCCTCTCTCCCGGACGCGCCACGTTGGTTTCGGAGTTAGTACTCAGCATATTGAACTGCTTAGGTTTAGTTCAAATAGTTGTCCCACAGGTGATAGTGGGTGCGGGCGCACTCGTACACGCACGCCGTGAAGTGATGGTGTGGGGAAATCAAAAGGTTGAATACGGTAGATTGCCATAGCGTGCTGCGCCGCAGGGAAAAGTAGCGAGACAGTCTACCGTCCTCTCTGCCAGCCAATGCCGGGTCCTCCCCGTAGAATGCCATCAATGTTTCTTTATACTAGCAAAATCAACGTTTAACCTGCAGCCAGAGGATAATACTTCAGCCCCTAAGCCAGAAAACACAGCCATAAAAAAAACTTCAAACATCTGAGATACTTCCTTAAAAATAAACCGGATCCAGCTGAGTTTATTAATCCTTTTGTTTTGAATGTGAGGCATATATTAGGCTGAGAGAATAGGACTCGCGTGAAAGCTGATTTCCTGTCGTGCCCAGCAAGGTACTGCACGCACGGGTGAGCAGGGTACCAATACATCTTGGCGGGATACTTACCCAAGCATTCTCGTAGAAAAAAAAGATATTTACCAATAGGTTTTTAAGTGACACATGCCATAGTATCTACAAAATTGTCCTCTAGAATTGAAGGGAAATTCTAAAATTTAGTAGTGTCTCTAGCTTACTCACCCTAACTTTCCATCAAAAAAAAATTCTTTTTTGAGGGGTTTTTAGGTGAGTAATTCCGAAGGTGTGATTGTGGTCATGACTTATTACTGTATCAGGCACAACATAAAAGGCTGAAACCTTGATAGCGATTGATAGGGAGGGCCCGGGACCAGAATAGGTTTTCTCGAAAAGCAGCGTTAGTCTACAGGAGAACAGAGCTCACACTAAAGACATACCCCATCGGAAAGAGAGTAAGTGTTCTATAAGCACAACTATACCCACTCCATGCGCTGTATTATACCTATCTTCTTTTAGAGCCTTGTCAGGTATACAGAGCTAAAGGAGTGTATCATACTCAAGTACCCGAGCGCGTCTGCCCCTTCCCCCATAATGCAGCTAGGGGAGGCACGGAAGGATGGGGACATCACTCTCCGTTATGTACAGTGCTCCTTTGTGATATTCTGCTCCAGGGCTAATGATTCAACAGTTTTCACTTCTTATTTCCTCCTCGCACTTTTTTCATTTTTCATTTTTTTTTCATTCTTAGCCTTTTCGAGTTTTAACTCAATAGTGGCTGGGATTGAAGAGCGGAGGTCCCGCAGCGCTGTGCTAACACAATACAATAGATTGATGTGATGCATGTCATCGATGTTCGAAGAATCCTATCCACTCAAGCCTTCACGTTTGATCGTCCATGGAACAAACCCCTCCAATTCCTCATCTTCCTCGCAGCGGTTGACAGCAAGGCAGAGGGTCAGGATCGATTTATAAGTCATTCGTTCCCCGCAATCTGAACGATTTCAATCGCCGTGAAACATACCCCGCATGAGGTCCCGTTTCTTTTCTTTTCTTTTCTTTTTTTTCCTTTTCCGTTTTTAATATGGAAGAAAAGAAGGGAACATTGCAGAAGAAAGGAAGGAAGAAAGAAAGAAAAAGAAAGAGGGGGGAGGTTAAGAGCACATTCGTTCATTCATTGTCATGAATAAGCACTCCCTCTTCCCACTTGCCACTAAGCACAATGCTAAGGTTGAAACGCCCCTCAACCTACATACTGTACACTTGCGCTGTATCCATTCAACCGGGTCTTTGGAGGAAATTCAAAAAATAATAATGCCCCACTTTTTAATAAACCACACCTTATTCCATTAACATGTCCCTCCTCTCCAAAAGAGAGAATTTTCAAATAGGAATGTGGTACAGTACGGACTTGTACAGTACCGAGGTTAATTGTATGAGATCTTACCCGCGCGGTATCTAGCACTGTGCAAGTATCATGATTTGAAATTCTCCTGGCGTGAGTGTTGGATAGACCAGCGGTAACAGCTACTCCCGTGAGAACTGGAATAATGGAAGCTCAGGCTGGGGACGTCTCCAGAATTGGCTTTTTTCTGTATATAGAGAGATGGGGATTATTGCCTCGAAAAAAAACTGACTCTCAACCCCCCGCTAGACCAAATCAGAAGAAAAGTATAATGGGCCTTACTGGGAGAGGCAACTCCAACGCCCTGGCATGAGGTCCAATTACCAGTTCTCGCTGTAATAACCTCACTCCCATCGCTATTGATTCATTGCTGTAGACACGACTATACTACAAAACCACCTAAGTTACTACTAGTACTGATGCGGCCGGGTTGAACCGGCCACCTTGGCAATTCCCATACAAAGCACAAAGCTTCAATTCGGCCGCGGGAGCAGTACCAAGCCGGAACAATACATCCGATCTTACGCCGGGACAGGAAACTCCCCACTATGTTCGTTAGATCCCCCCCATTGCGATTTAAAAAAAAGGCTATCCTTCCAAGAGGCGTAAGCTAGTCCATGCCCCTCGGGCTTTATGCCGGGGAGGGGTTATCATGGTACTTCTACGGCGCGGGACCCGCCTACCGCTACTCAACTATGATACCAATCTTCCAGGATCGGAAGCGGGATCTCGACGTCCGAGTTCACGGGTTCTTTCAACAAACCCCACCCGTCCTAAGTTGAACCCCCCATGCCCATCCCAGCTACTACGGGGCTCGAGCGCCCCCTTCTAGACCACTGTCCCCCCACTCAGTGACCACTTTCCCCCGCCGGTACTTTATCTCGCACTGTTCTCCGTACTAGGAGAAGGTGATAAAACCCGAGTGATAGTTGGTGAAGTATACATGGATCAAACTACCGTGTGCCACGAACTGTTGGCCCCGGCTTTGCCTTACAACGGCGTGTTCAACGTCTCCCACGCTCGCGCCTACCGAAACATTCGAACGCAGGCAAAGCAGGGAGGGAGGGAGTGATGGGGGGGGATCATGCCATCGTAGCTAAAGCTTACCTAGCCATTATACTCACCAGGTAGCCCCCAGGCAGGAATATAGTACTAAACAAAATATATATACATATTATAATAAAAGAGAGAAAGCAAAAACACATGAACGTGGGGGGGAGAAAACTTCAAGACATGATGGCTCCGTTAGTAACTTATATATATACCTTTAAATACACACCATACCGACCTCCATCACACAAAGTCATGTGGTTAACCTTAAAAAAAAACCACGATACAAGGAGAGAAAAAACTTGACAGGTATGATAGATCATCGAGATACGCGACGTCCCCCCACCCACCCCCCCAACCTTTTTTCCCCCTCCTCCTTCCTTCCTTCCTTCGCTCGCTCAAGATGCGCAGAGAGGGTAGAGGGAGTGTGTGAGAGAGAAGGGAGGGAAATATTAAATTAAATTAAATTAAATTAAATTAAATTAAATCCGAATAATAAAGGCCATGTGAAAGAAATGGTGGTGCTAGGATAATCCCTCTGTCATTTTCCATTCGGGTGAGTAACGACGACTTCAGGAAGGACACAAAAAAAGAAAGGAAGAACGGTAGTTTTGTATGAGAACGTGCTGCGACAGAATAATACAGTGCGGTGCGGTGCACAAAAACCTGTAAATTATTATATAACTTGGCCCTATTATCCCCGGGAGCGGTGCTGGTGGTGGTGGTGGTGGCCATGCTTAACTTACAAGGATTCTCAACGTCGAAAAGTAAGAAGCAAAAGAAAGAAATAGCTTAGGGAATAAAGAGTCTAGCAAAACTTCCAAAAACGGCACGATAAGGATGATCTCCCCGAAGTACTCGTAGACCATCACATCATGAAAAAGAAGCAACAAAAAAAGAAAGCAAAGCAACGTGAAGATCACTTACCGGTTTTGGGGATTGGGGAGGGTGGGGTGGGGTGGGTTGTCTGATAGATACCGGTATCATATCAACCTTTTTTTTTTTTACTCAGGTCTTTGTCTGAAATACGGAGACGAAGGAACGGAACACTGGGTGTCGGGAGGTCTGAAACTAAAGTAATCTAATCTCTCGGGAATGTTATATCCTGCTCTCTTCTCTCTTTTTTTCTTTTCTCCTTCTGCAGAGTTGATGTCACGTCATTCAGTTCACTTGACTTCGGCAACGCAAGCACGCATTTATGTTGAGTTGTTAAGTTTGTCGCTGTCGGTCGGTCGGTCGGTCGGGTTTGACATTTCTTTGGTTTCTTTGGAGGGTATTGACTCTTTTGATTCTTTGGACAGGTTCTCCCTTTTTTTTCTTTCTTTCTTTTCTTTTTATGCAATAGAGATAGTGATAGTGTTGTGCTAGCCCCCAGTAATGCGTACTGTATCTGTATCGTCAATGCCATAATATTATGATGATGATGATGAAGATGATTATTGTGATGGTGAGAAGGGCACGACAAGGAAGTAGAACTACTAACACAAAGATGACAACCCCCACAGCACCGGCGGTAACCAGTACCGGTACCATGCGAAATAATCAATCTTCAAAATCGAATACTCATAGTACTCCGTCTACAATCCATACCACCACATTACACTACGGTACTCCAAGGGGAACCAAGCAAGCAGGCCCAAAGAGAACAAAAAGTAAAAAATAAAAATAAAAACCTCAAAATCCCATCTCCCTCTGTCTCCCCCCCACCGGAAGCACTCCCCATCTAACTTAACCCACCGCTACCCTACGGATGCACCTTCCCACCGATAACCCCACAAAGAGAAAAAGTTATAAAAAAAACAAAAAAAAACAATACCTAGCATAGTACATACAATTCAGGATAGTACAATACTACCGCCGGCCAACAGATGTATAGATAATACTCGTAGTAAATCCAAAACCATCATCCACCTCCGTCCGCATCCGAAAGCGGAGCATACAGTATCAAACCTAGACCTAGAACCTAGAACCTAGAACCGCGGGTTAGATACCGCAAGGCACAGCGGAGCAACAACAGCACAAAGTACCTTGCTCCGTTCCTTCGTTCCACCACCGTTTCGACAGTACAGTACTGCACCGGCCCATACCGGTAGTAACAGTCATAGATATAGATGGTACTGTACGCGCGTACCGGTTGGGGCAATGACAGTCAGTACAAGTACTATACTTTACACCCCCGCACTGCAGGCCGAAAGAGAGAACGGTGTTCCCTTCTTCCAATTGATTGATTGATTGATTGATTGATTAATGTATAACTGGCCATGAGCTTACAACAATGTACGTACAGTGCAGTGCTCTGGTATGGGAAACCCTTTGCGGGAAGGAGGAAACATGGGGAAGCTGTCGAAGTTGGAGAGGCTAGAAAGGGGTTACATTGGTGGTTTCCACTTCTTGGCTACAGTACCTATCAAACATGAATTCTGGGAGATTTTGAAGGGACTTTTCGCTGTAGGGAGTTTCGAGTAATCCCTAACTTACCCGTGCAAGAGAAATTATAACTAAAGACTATTTTTTAATTACCATTAATATTGTCATTATTACTAGTATCAGCACGGGGTGTCTCGTCATTGGTAGGATCATGTGTTTTGATATCCACTGCAAGTGTATTCCTATCTGCTAGAAACTTATCATTATCCATTTTATATATTGACGATCTACTCATTCCCCCCCCGCGCCTACGATCTTGCTGACATTTCCCCTACCTTCCGAACTTCCCCAAGCACGTGAACTACATAAACGCCTCAATAATCAATCACGAGGCTGTACTTTACAAGGTAGTCTACACAGTAGAGTGAAAGCAAACCGGCAACTGGAAGCATGAAAAAGTACTGATAGTGCAGTGCTGGGCGGGTACTATACTACCTATACATCACCCCTCTTCCCAGGAAGGAACGAATGAAGGAATTGAAGAAAGGGAAGTGGGGGTTGATGGTGGGGGGTAAAGGAAGGTAAGGCAAAAGTAGCTATCAATGAATATACAGTACCATGATAAATATATACAGATAGATAGAGAGTCGAGCTCACCTGGCCAAGTACTGTACCGTACGATAACCTCTCCCTCAACCCCCTCCCCCATTCCACCCCAACAACAATAACGATAACACGAGTACGCCATTGTGCTAACAATCTCCCCCCCCCCCCACTCCCCCACTCCCCACTTCCATCCCAATCCACCGATTACAAAACTTCAGACCAAAAGCAGGGAACATTCCATGGAATCTCCCAAAACGCCCTACCGAAGATCAACGAATTTGCCTCAAAATGGGGGGGGGGGGGGATATGATGTGATGGGATGGGATGGGATGGGATGGGATGAAATGCAAGGAAGGTTGAGGGAAAGGTTTCACGCGCAGCCTTTTCAGCACTAACGATACAACCTCTCACAACCTTCCTCAGGTGTAAACATTATTCTCCGATTGCCTGATTGATTGATTGATCGACTGACTGACCTGACTGATGTGCAAATGGATATCATGCTCGAGTAGATTGTAGGGAGACAGATAGGGAGGGGAGGGAGGGATGCTGCCATATCAAGTTAAGAAACGGACCGGACTGACTGACTGACTGGATAAACCAGTGCTGGGCCTAGTTGAGAAAGGGAAGAAAAGACCAGAAACAACCAACCTTGTCACCTTCACTATCGGTACAGTACCCTATCTATCAATCTATCATCAATCTATCGATCCAAGAAAGCTGAGGATACGTACTCGATCAGAAGAACGGTAAGCTATGCATACATACATACCCAAAAAAGCACCATCACAATCAAGCTGAGCCAGCAAGCTATGATACCAGTTTATCACAGCCTTCTTCTTCTTCTTCTTCTTCTTCTTCTTCTTCTTCTTCCACCCACATCTCGAAACAACCACCCAAACCAAACCAAACCAAACAAGCACTCGCACAACACCGATATACCAAACTTACGACGCCAATCCTATCGTCATCATCATCACCACCACCACCACCACCACCACCACCACCATCAGTAGATCTGAACCTAACCTACCCCAACCATATATAAAATATTTGCACGAATAATACCCATCCATCCATCCACCCTCCCCATCACCAAACCCCCAAACCCCCAAACCCACCAATCCCCAAACCCTGGTCTATCATCGCTATCTCCCTACCCTCCCAAACCCACACAATCCACCCAAAACAAACCCCTCCCTCCTCCACAAGTTTCTTCCGCACCGCAGATCCCTTCCGAAACAAAAAAAAAAAAAAAAAAAAAAAAAGAGAGACAACTTTCCTCGCCAATGATAGGTAGATAATGACGACGATTTTATGATGATGATGATGATGTCTAGCGTAGACAAACTTAGTTCCAAGTCTGAGCCATGCATCCATCCAACTCGATAGCTTAGCTTATTAGCTTAGCTCGCCTTGACCTTGACCTTATCATAGCTATGATAGTCTATTTATGCCGCCGCAACCTTCTCGAAGGTAGGTAAGGTAGGTAGCCTAGTCTGGTCTGGTCTATGGTAGTTTTCTCCATTTCCCCACCGCCGCAGTAAGTCTACGAGGTAGGTAGGTAGGTAGGTAGGTAGGTACCTTCGCTATCTCTTGTATCTTCCTTGGTTGGTTGCTTGCTTGCAAGGGAAGGGAAAACGTCCCACTTTCTTGCCTAGCTAGGACGGTTGTGTGTGTGTGTGTGTGTGTGTGGTGGGGGATGATGGTTCTGGTCCCGCAAATAAACCTTGGCTGGGTACGGTACTCGTAGACTGTTGATGTGATGTTATCGCGGTATTATATGACTACCGCCGCGAGTACTTGTAGGTAGGTACTCTACTGTAAGGTACTGTACTTGTTGCGCACACATCACAATCCAGCCTCTGGTTAAAACGATACAAGTCGGGCACTGTACAGTAGGCATCAGCTTATCAACCGCTACTTGTAACACGGCGTCGCCAAGTGCACAGTATGTATGGTATGCGCAATAGACCTTTTCTTTCCTCTGCTTTTTTTCTTTTTTCAGATTATTCATTCATACTTCGATCTCTCAGAAAAATTGTTCAAGAGGGGAGAAAGGGGAAGAAGAAAAGTGCATGCTCTCAGGTTCACGATGATTATATCACATACGAGCTGAGCAATTTGAAACCCTTTTCTTTCCTTGAGGGGAAAAAAAAAAGAAAGCAGAGCAGATCTCAAGTAGCACACTTGTCCATCCTAGACGTACAAAATTGGATGATACCAAGTTGTGTGAATATTTTGGCAAGACTTCTCTCTCCATTCCTATCCAAAACAACCGCTAGACTCCCCCATCCCCATTTCACCCTATCCTATCCTGTCCCGTGCGAATGCAATAAAGTTTCAACAGAAGAAAATAGAAAACGAAGGGGGAAAAAAGGTAGCCGCCCTATGATAGAAGGGTAATAATAATGACAAGAAGGGGAAGAAAAAAAACCATAGTACAAATGGGAAATCAGGGTTCTGTAACAAATAAGACCCATTTCCCAAGAGAAAAGGAAAACCAAAAAAGTCTGGAGATTTGTAAAAGAAAAAACCCAAAGAAAATATGACCCCATCCATTACGTTCCTTTCGTCCTATGGAGGTTAAAATAAAAAAGATTGCCATGTTCAGCAACAACAGCAATATGCTCCCCATTCCTCCCCTCATTCGATGGCCTGTTCAACCGTATGAAAAAAATGTTGAAATGTGAAACCGCCAAACGATAAACCCCCAGACTCTTTTTATCCCTTTCATTCCCCACTGCTCCAAAAAAGTACGCCCAAATGCGCCATAGATACAATGCAAAATACAGAAACACAATGTAAAAAAAAAATGCCCATGATAAATAAATAATGCAAGGTTTTTGAAGAATGAAACCGTCCGCTTTTGTTGTAAAAGTACAGGTGAAGGAGGCTGATGATGATGATGGTGCCCGTATATCTTCGACTAAGGTAGTGGTGGTAGAGGATAACGATGCGTATTAGCGTATCATAGAGGGTTATGCAAGGACGTGATTCGTGTCTAAATGGTGTGCCGTAGATAAAAAAACCGCATATCAACCCAATGATCGGAAGATTCAAGTAAAAGATTCGTCGACTTCGTGGCAGCATAAAAATGTCGGATTAATAAAATAAACTTATGGCGAAATCCGTGGGTCGAAGAGAAGTAATTAGAAACTGCCGTTCTCGCTCCAGACTTGAGGGCCCTTCTTCTTGCTCCAGCCAAACCGCCCTCCCAAATTTCCAGTCATGTTCTTCCAGCCCTTGGCTGCCTTGTCCACTGTTGTCTTGTGCTTCGGAGAACTAGTGGTGGAGGAGGGGAGCATCGATTCGCAGGTCGGTGGAGTGGTAGGCGGGGTCATAGGGTTTGCAAATGACCCCGGTGATGAGGTGCCAGAATCCTCCACCATCATCACCAAACTGTCACCACTGCCCGAACCCCAAGAACCAGGACCCGTCCCAGCGGAATGCCTATGCCATCCCAAACTCGCACTAAAAGGAGAGGCCGACCGTTGTTGACGAGTAGACCCGCTCGAGTAAGAATTCGACACAAAATCCAATAGTGGTGGAGGTGAATTATCCCTCTTGTTCCTCCTCCTTAAAAACCGTTCATCAAGACTCCCACGCATGCACAAATTCTCTTGGGACTGTGCGGCCTCTCCCCACGGGCAATGCCCCGCACACGCGGCCTGTTGCTGGCAGTCGCTGATGAAGGGCATCAGGACGCTTTCCTGCATCAGTTCATAGACGATATTTACAGCTGGATCAAGTGATTCCGGAGGTGGAGGTGTTCGAGATGATGGTAGGTGGAGAATGTGATTTCGCACAGTGCAAGGCAAGTTCACCTCGCGAGGACCATTGGGAACAATATAGGCGTCCAGGATCTTCCGCCACAACATCCGTACAAATTCACGTCCCTCCTCAGCCTCAACAGATTTGTCGGCCTCGCTTGGAACCAAAGCATTGAAGTACTTTCGGTATCGAGTGGCGTCCATCGTAAACTCCAAAGTTTCAAGACAATGGTTTTGAGAGAGAAAGGCCATAAAAGCAGCAAGAGTGAATGGTGCTCCTGCAGTGTTTGATAATACTTCCGATAATGACGGTCGTTTTACACAGTATGGGCCTGAAGGGTACGCCACACTGAGCGGCCGGTTGTTGTTGTTATACTCGTCTGACATGCGTTCGTCGTCTGTATCTGGCTCCGGGGAAGGTGTAGTTCTGTTTGTGGGTGATGTTTCGCGAGACGATAGGGAAAGGTTCAATGAAGGAGGACGCCTTGATCTCCGACTAGCCATACTGTGAATGTGAGTGTGTTGGAGGGATGTGAGTGAGTGAAAGAGGTACACGATCGGTCTTCGATCCCTACGAAACCGACTGTTTGCTGCTCAAATAATCCACTGTGTAAAGGACGTAAAGACAGACAAAGAGAGAATGCTTCTGGTGAAGGAAGGTGATGAAGATGTGTAGCCCCGAATAGCAACAATCGAGTCGAGTGTGTATGTGGAAGACGAGATTGAAAGCGTGGGCGGAGCGCTAAATAGGAACGTTAGAAGCCATCGGTGGTGTAGGAGGGTCTGAGATTCGGATACCCACCTGATTCTGCGGGCGTTGGTTGATAATTTAAAGGGGAGCAACGGCGGAATTTGGACAAGGAGGGTGGGAGGGGGTGGAGGGGGGGGGGGGGGTCGATGAATAATATTGCCAGCTTCCTCCGTTCCTGTTGGACAGAAGCAAAAAATCCTGCTGCAGAGCCCGGAGAAATATGTGGGCGAGCAAAAAAATATTGGGAACGAGATCGCGCGTTTGAGGGATGCAATCACCAGTGCACCTTCCCGAACGCTGGCCCCCTCGGTGGCCACTGAGTAAAATTGCTTGTGTATTAGCAGGTAGAGAGAAGTTCGGAAGCCAGCATCAAAGAACTGGGTGAGTAACGGTGACTGATGCAGAAGTCTTCAGGAGGTGGGAAGGGAGAGGATGGAGAAGTGAGAGTAGTTTAGGTAGGCTGGTAAGGCAAGGAAGGACGACTACCTTAGAATGGGAGGGAATAGAAGGAAGGAGGGGGTGTGGTGGTGGTGTCTGTATGGTTGTGCAGAAATGGTGTGGGTGGGACACAACTGACGGGGAAGTCGAACAATACTCTGCCAGACCATTCCGTGCAGAGCGGTACGGACAGCCAGGAAAATAAATAATAAAATGGGGAATAAAAAAAAGGAACTCGGGTAGGAGGAGGGGCTCAAGCTGCCCTATACAGGTTCTCCGACGGTGGCAACTAACTAGGCGACGGGCGGATGGGTCTGAGAAATGTAGGGACAGTCAGGAGAGTGATGGTGGGTGTAGCATGCTTGTAACTTTGTAGCACTAGGAGCGAGAAGGGGTACCGATGCAAAATTTTGGTGTGGGTGGGCTTCCTTCCGTGGACGAGAGAACTCTGAACGAGGGTGGAAATAGGTGATGGGGGGTAGTGCTTATGATGACTGGCCGACAAAGATCGAAGGACTGGGAAGGGTGTGTGAATGTGCAGATACACAGCAGGAACCATACAGACACAGACAAATGGACCATCTCCCTCCTTCCCTCTCTCTCTCTCCTACTCAATATTCCGTTCTCGCTTTCTACCTCAAATAAAGTGAAGGGATGTCACAGACGGGTGTCCGAGTGGTGTATATTGAACTCTGGTTGAGAAATACGACACGACCATCCATAGACAGTGGTCCGGAAGACAGAGAAGGCAGTGACGGTGGAGGGTGGAGTACGGATATGGGATGCATGGTATGGATGCAGTAACCTCATTTCATTCCTCTCTCGTTCCGCTTGCAGTGTACGGACGGGTACCGTAGGGTATGGATTGTGTGTAGATGCGTGCGGATTGGAGGATTACAGTACTAGGTACACTACGGTAGATGATTATAATGGCCACCAGCACAGGAACCATCACGGCGAAGGCAGAAAAGAAGAATTCAATTGCCTTTCGCTGCTGCCCTCTCTTGCGGTGAGACGGTACAGAACCTGGATCGACCCAGCCGTGCTTCTCTGTGAGGAGGTCAGCAAGGGCATGTCGGGAGAGGGGGGGGTTTGAATCGAAGGAGGCTGCCTTTCTGTTCATTTTCCTGTTGCGAACTCTTGCTTTGCTTGGTCGCTTGCGCTGCTGACGGGGGCTGGCCGTTGGACGTGGACTGAGTTGCCAGTACCGGTACTAGCACTAAAGGGGGTGGACTATTCCCCTTTGGAGCACAAGCGCCGTTCCGCAGTAGTCTGCTAACCCAATGATGGGTGTGGTCCAAGGACAAGCACCAAATACCTGTAACACAGCGATGATGGTGCGAAGGAAGGGTTTCTGCTGTGAAGTGCGCCGGGATGGAAGAGTCTACTTCTAGAAGTGGAATAAACTCTCTCACAAACAGGGTGCGGGTATTTCTAAATTGATCGAGAAGGAAGAAGCAATTATCAAACGCCCTCTTACTCGTCCGGGTTGATCGAGTTAAAAACCTCTTCTGTAGGGCAAGTTGGCCTGCATGAGGAGGACCTTCCCAAACCCTTTTTTTTTTCCTCATCCTCCCTGCCGATACGTGGGAGCATGCTCTCTGCTCGTTATGAAATAACGGGAATTGGTTAATGTTGACGCTAGGATAAGTGAGGTCCGTAAAGTGGAGACGTTAACAGGGTCCGGTGTCCGAAACAAGGGCTCCCACGGTGACGAACAACCCATGCCCTTTAGACTCGACATCCCCCAGGCAGCTTGGGCATTGGCTGCGTGACCTGAACCGAACTCGGACACCAAACAAAGACGAGACATTTGGAGCTTGTTTACTTGACCTCATTCACTAAGCTACCGGTGCGGCTGTCCTGGTTTTGTTGGAGGCTAAGGTTATCCCAACCAAATCAGAACTACCCTTCCAGACCTCAATGAACCAATTGAAGCTCAGATACGTCGGCTAAGTAAGGGCGAATGCCCTGCGAGAAATGAGTACCGGTAGGAAAGAACATAACCGGCTAGTATTCACGAACCCCAGCCGCAGCAAAAGAAAGGACGTAGCCTCGTCCCACCCAAAGGTGACCGTATCGTACAAAGTATCATAAAGCATCGAGTGGATTACCATGAATGTGTTGCACAGCTTGGGCTAGTGGACATCTCTACAAAAGGAAAAGAAACGGACAACAAATTAATTTCTTTTTTCCTTCCTTCCTTCCTTCCTTCCTTCCTTCTTAGAAAAAGATTCCTATGATTACCTATTCGGCCTTGTTGTTACCGGAACTCGCATGGTATTTTCTTGGTCTCGCGTGTGGTAAGGGGGGTTGGATTTATGACACCAATCCCTGTCAGAGTGAAATTAATTTCTCTTTTTTCCTTTCACAACGTGATGTGATGTGATGCGATGTGATAGGGCAGAGGAAGACGCGAGAAGGGCGCAAGGAAAAGCCTAAACTCCGCACCAAGAAATTGGCTAACCGCAGAAGGGTTAGTTCCAAGCGTTTGCAACTAAGTGGGGCAATTCCAGACAGGCAATCCAAAGACAGAATGGAAGAAATCTGACGCCCCACATCGAAGCACCAAGACATTCTCTTTTTCCCCTTTTTTCTTTTCTTCCAGAGAGAAGCATTTTTCAACCACTCAGATGTTAACGACGTCAACATTGTTTCCGGAATTCCCTGCCAGGATATAACCAAGACATCCACCCCCCCCTCTCCAATTTGCGACCAATAGTATCCCGTTCCCACCCCCCTCCTGAGAATTGGCATGGCAACTGCTTGTTTTCGCATTAAACTGCCAATCCACGTTAGGTGTGCTGCGGATTACGCAACCTTTCCATGATCCTTCCAAGCCTTCCAGAAGCCGCCGATCTTTTGTGTCTCCTTTTTTTATTTTCTTTATCTCCTTGGCCGGTGAGACGCTGTTGTGTCGCCCCTGTCATGTCAAAGGCGGAGATGACTAAGGTGGTGCCTCAGTATTCCTCAGTGATGATGTGCGTAGGTACGATCATATAGCTAAGCTAATATTAGCTATTGGTCTGAAGTTTGCACATCCGCGAATTTTCAAAACGTCGCTTATTAACTTGTGTTTCTCAAGCACTAACGGGGGGCGGCACAACACTTTCCATCATCATCTCACCGGTCGAGGAGATAGGTTCACCCTTGCCGGTTGAAAACAAGGGACTTAGCATGGACTCGCCTCCGTCCCGCGAACAAACTCTGATACAGGAACTTGCAAACGGCTCTAGATCATGAAAGATCGTCGGCCCACCGCCACCCACATGAGGCTTGATTGCGTGAGGAAGGAGGATAAGGACGAAAGGATGAAATCACTCCCGAGGGGAAAACACTGTGGTGGGGAAAAAAGAAAGAAAAAAGGCGGGACATTTGGGAATTCCATGCACCACGTTGGATTCGCGTGTTTTTCTCTTTGTTCTACCGATACGCATCCGAATTGTAAGCCACGGCACGCTGTGGCTGCATGAAACTTTTCGCACCAAGTTGGCAAACTACGGTACACAATCTCTCCGAAACCAACAATGAAGGGGAAGAAAAAATAAATATTGAATTGTAAAAATCGCCTTCCCCTCCGAAATGCCCCGGATCATAGAATCCGAGTAAGCTTGCCGTAGTCATAAGGGTCTTGGATGGGGCAGCCGTCATACCGGTGTTTGGTTTGCCTCTACAAGTACGAGTACGAGTACAAGCAGGCTCACGGTAAGCTTCCTTGTTCTCGGCCGCAGCGTTTACCACAGCCTGCTACGGTTCGCCACCGCTAGTCCAGAGGTAACTTAAACCAAAAATACTGGTTTCCCGAAAGAAAAAAACTCTATCGTACGGTACAGCCCACAAACAAATTGCCCACGATACCGGAGTAGTGTCGTAAAAATCTAGACTACAATTCCACCCGACCCACGCCCCTCACATAACCCAGATCGTCACCCCTTTCCTTCCATTTTCTCAAAGATCCTTCTTTGCTTCTCCCCCTTTCGCAGTTGTGTCATCCTTGTCCCCCCCTGCGCTCGTGATCGCTGTGGAGCATATACCAACCCGATACCCAGGCACCGTTTCCAACACTGGCGCACCCAGGTCCCACCCTGCTTCCCCCAACTTTTGTAACATAGGCGTGAAGGACATGCCTATATCGTCCAATGTTTGTTTAACAATATCCAGCAGCGCCTGCTGAGATGGCCTGCTTGAATTGTCGGCTCTTCCCTTGGGCCAACGGTGGCGTATACCCCCAGCTAGAACAAGGGCGTGCATCCATGATTTGAGCTGTTCCTCGGGGCTAACCTTCTCCTTGAGACATATCGTGACCAAGCCTTTCTGGAAATCATACCACAGTAGATGCTTCTCGTTCTGGAATACGTTCGCGAGTTCGGTAAGGCTGACGCTCTCCTCTCCCTCCGGAGATTGACGAAGCGAGCGGATCAGCGCCGTCAACTTGACGCCGATTTCGGCGTTTCCAAAAACCCTAGATCCCCCCCATCTCAAAACACCATCCCTCTCGAAAATTCGCTCGCGTCGCGCAACCTGCCGCGGCGTCAATATTTCTCCGGTATCGAGGAAGACCGAACAAACGACGTTGGTCCTCTGGCGGTTCAAAGTGCGGAGCGCTACGGCTGTCACAGCCTTGAAATTGGTGCCTAGGTGAACCGCCAGGAGAAGCGCCAAGGATAACCATGTTGCCCACGTGGAGGAAATGTGCGATACGACAAAGCTTCCTGCCTACACCGGAGATTTCACGGAACAAGAAATTACAGTCAGACCCGCCAAATCGAAGCATAACAAAGCATTCCAATAAAACTTTAATGCAGCCTCATGAGTCGAGATGTAAGAAATTCGCCTTCCGACTGACAAAGAAAGGGGGAAAACAGGCAAAAAAGGCTTGCGGCTCCTCGCAGTGCAGGTGGGGGTAGGTGACGTGACCAGTTACTCGGACCGCCTCCGCTACGATTACCTGGGAATAGGAGCCGGATCATCTACAGCCAACGGAGCGGGGAACAGGAAGTAAAAGGGCAACAATTTGATACAAAGCACGTTAACGGCGAAAAAAAAAACTACGGAAAAAACTCACCAGCATTCCCATCAAGCCAATCACCGTTTCCTGACTCGAATCCTTAAGGTTTCACAATATCAGCGAATCCTGCCATACCAAAAGATTCTACCCGCGTCCACTTTCCCAATTTCGGGGCGCAAAACGGGGAGTCTAAACCCCTACCTTCGCATTCAACTCCCCCACGTTCCCACTACGAGCAAAGTGCACACTTAAGCTAGCCTTTGAGCCCCCACCTGCCACTCCGCATGCCGCTCTCAGGGACCCTGAACAACACAGCATTAAGATCCGGGCAGATCTTGGGAACGCTGGCGAAAGGCAGTCTAAGATCATGGCTGAATCGTTGAACACATCCGCTGCTAGGCGGTAGCGCTTGGTTTCCGCTTCCAACGCCGGGCCAAATCTGTGTGCAAATAATATCGTCGCCAACCGACTTACGCAGTCTAATAGGCTATGCATCAGATGGTGATGACGACAATAGCCAACCTCGGAGTAAAGTAAACATGATACCAAACTCACCCTGAGCAATTGTCAGCAGCAAAGCACCCGTAGCGGAAGCATTCGCATCTCTAAACAATTAATTAGTACGGCTGGGTCTCTATAGTGGCTAGCTGGCTGCCTGAAATCGCGAATATGGTATAGCTACCCGACACCGAATCCTAGTTGTATATTCGTCACAGGCCAAATGTTAGAAGCGATGCCCCTCCAGTATTAATTAAGAAGGGGTGATGGGGGAGGGGTCTTTTTGGTCATTCACCCTCAAGTACAGCTCTCGAACTCAATAGACCAGCAACAGACGAGGAGAATGCTTGCAAAGAATCCTGACAATACATGCTTTAGCTTTTCCGTGATATGATAATGAGAGTTCAAATTTCAAATTTCTTCACAACGAGTGTCTCACATATATCTGGTATCTATCTCGAATTAACAAGGGTAATATTAGCTATGATGTTTCCCTCGCTCTCTCATTAGGAAAAAAAAACAAGAAAAAGAAAAAGAAAAGGCTCTTGAATTGATGTTACTCATTCCCCGCCTCACCACGATATAATTAAACTGCGCTGTAAATGGGAGCTGGGGAAAGGGGCTCATTCTAGTGGCTGTATCAGCAGCACCAATGGCGCCTTGACATACGCAAGACATGGGTAAGCACGCCTTACATACAGACCAACCAGCCAGCCAGCGAAGCCACACTTTCATCGCCGACGGAACAAAAAAACAGCCTTCAAGAAGGAATGGAGCCTCTGCCTTACGAGGGGCAGGGGAGGATGAAAGGGATGGTTCCCCCCCAAAAAAAGCAAAATCGTGAAACAAGTAATCGAGTCAAATAAAATAAATAAATAAATAAGAAATTCTTCACCACGACTTACCCAGTATAGTCCTCCGACACGCTCGCCGGATAGCCCGCCGGAAGGAACACGTTGACAAGATCCAGCAAATAATCGCCACCACGAGCACGACCACCACGACTCCTCTCCGGAACCTAACAGACAAACAATCCACCCCAGAGATCCCGTTAACCCTTCATCCATGATATCATACTGTCGTCGTCGTCGTCGTTGTCGTAGTCTTTATCTTCCTCGTCGCGTGCGCCGCCGCCACGAGGGGAGTGAGGAATGAGGGGGGGGGGCGTGAGGGATAAGAGAAAAATAGCCGAAAACTCACGATAACTCTTAACTCATCTTTCCCTCTGCCGGGAATATACGTGGCGGTCGTAGTGATCCTCCCTGACTCGTCGCGCTCGTACAATTCGATTCCGGAGGTTTGAGGGGCCATTTTCGATGTCCTTTCTTTTTTTTTCTCTTTCTCTTGGGGAGGGGGGTGGGGGTTTCTCTCCGGCGTGTACTCGTACTGTAATGTGTATGTGTATGTGTACCGGTATGTTGTTGTTGTGATGATTGATGTTGGGCGGCAGTGGTTGCTATGCCTGCTTGCTTGCGTGCTTGCTCGCTTTGCTTTCTCTAACTTACCTTCTCCACCAAATTGGGTTTTCGGTGCGTCGTGGGAGAAATGCGACGCAACGCACGGACCAGCAGCTAGTTTCCGCTTCCTTCTTCACATGTGCTTGCATCATATTGGACGGATTGACGTTGGTGTGATACGATAAGCTTTTTTCTTTGGTTGTCTTTCCTACTTGCTGCCATATCGTATCTCCCTTTTCTCCTTGTCTGTCGTGTAGGTGCAGGTGCAAGTGATAAAAATTTACAGGGCCGTCCGCGAACTTTTTGTTTTTTGATATAATATACAATTATAAAAAGGCCCGCAGGTACAGTACAGTCGGGAAAAAAAGAAAAGGGAAGAAAAGAAAAGAAAGGTAATCCGCCAGCCAGCCCGAAAAATAAAAGATAACAAATGGCGCACCAGTTCTGATCCCTTCAGGAAAGAATGTGATGCACGTTTTGATGTAGGGAAAGAAGGGAAGTGGGGGGAAAACAGGGTGGTGGAGGAAACCATCGCACGGTACTGAATGTGAAGGGAAAGTATACTGTAATGGAAAAGTGAAAAAGAATACGGTTCCGGTGAACTAGCCTCGGATCCTCGACCTTTCCTCATCCCCAACATCCCATTGTATTATCACATCTGGTCGGTCATTCCATCACTCCATTCTGCAACCAGTTTTGCCCGTTCGTGCCAAACCCGAACCCCTGTACTCCACATACCCGCTCAATTCCTACATCCGCCCATGGTAATATCATACAATCCGCCGCTCGCTCTTCCGGTGAACAAGGAAAGGGGGATAAAAATAAAAAATCGAGGTAACTTTTGAACGTCTCTCGTCTTGTCGTATACCGGTATGGAAAAGGCATATTACCGGTAGCTGATTATGCCATGGCCCCACCACTCTCGATAACCTCCATTTCCTGTTTACTCAACGACAAGCGCCAGAATCGTGGGGGCAGTTGGCTCCTGTCGAAAACCTGACCCTTGCCTGGAGAAATGCTGGGTGCCGTGGCTGGCTTGTAACCGCTCAGGGGCCCATGCTGCTGCGCTTCCTTGCGGTATTCGGCGAACGAGTTTGGCAGCGCCTTGGTTGGAGCCGCTGGGTGAGGGCGCGGAGTGTGATCAATGGATTCTGTGGGGAAAAGATTTATGTTAGGTTAGCATCTCATCCCTCGCCTACAAGCGCCCTGCAGACAGGCCCGGCATGGGGAAATTTTGTGCAACACGTACCAGGAATTGAACGCTTCCCCAGAAACTGGATAAGGGGGGTGCGTCCGGTGGTTGAGGCACGGAGGACTTTAGATGCGCTCATTGTGATAGCTTGGTTTCGTTTCGGGGCCTTGGTTGGTCTTTTGTTTGCGGCGCAGTGGAGGATATACGACTTTGCAGAGAAAGGGTTCGACGGGGGGGAGAAGAAGTGGTTCTTATCAGAATGCGGAGGAGAAGTGGATAGCAAACGGCCCAACGGGTATGAGGGGTTGTCGTGATATATCGGAACAATGGACGGTTATTATTTATTTCCTCCCGCTGGCTTGTGACGATGGTGTCTTTATGAGAGAGGATACTGTGGCTCTTCGGGAATAAAAATTGATTGATTTTGCGGAGAAGACTCCCGCGACTTGGTGGATGGCAGTACGATAGCGTTGGTTGTGGTCGGTATTGGTTCGGGCGTTCCCGGTTGCATATGTTTCCTTGATGCACCAACGGAAGCGGTGTTACGACCAATTATTGGTTGTCACCGTTATCTGTTTCTTTCTTTCGCTCTCACTCAACACCAAAACCCCGAGTATTGTAAAGGGCAAGATCAGGCAACCCAATACGTGATCAATTGGCTTCTAGACAGCTATAGAGTGGATCAACTACAATGCGAGGATTTTTGCCCTCTTTATACACATGTCTTATCAGTGATTCATTACTTTTCTTTTTCTTTTTGAGGATTCTGGCGGTCTCCGGTCTCTAGCCTTCAGCTCTCCACGGCTTCGTTTACTAGGGAGCAGGTTTTCCGTTCTCCCTGCCCCATCCTAATATTCCGTGTTCCCCATGCACGAATAGCATTTTCTTGCTTTTTGGCCCCTTTTCAAGCCCGTCGATAGACTTGGAAACCAGACTGTAGCCTCTGGGAAGTCTTCCCACTGATCGAAACATCGTGAAAGCGGCTGATCGGGGCCATTATAAAGATATAAACAATAGCGGGAAGACAATACATAAAAAAACAAGCTAGTCATCTCCTCGGGCAACGATCATGGTACTGGTTTAGTGTGACAAAAGCGTGCCTTTTAGTGTTCTTTTTACCTACACCAATAACCCCCCTTCCGGGCCATTTTCTTCCCATGACAAAGAGGAGTTACCCTTTACGACCTGGTCAACAGATAAGGAAATATGAGCTATGATTGGCTAGGTGGACAAAAAAAATAAAAAGGGCCGGCCCCGAACCGAATTGTAATTAGCCAATCCCACTGTGGAGCACACGAACTCAATTGTTTGCCCATTCTCGACGCATGGTGGAAATTTTTGCTTATCGGAAAATGCGGGGTTTGGGGCAGAAGGCGATGGGAGGGTGGGGAGCGTTTTCAAATTGCAACTTGACCACCACTGCCAGGAGCTCCCGGATCATCATCATGATCGCCACCACCACCACCACCACCAATTAATACCGGATTCCAAGCTCCGTAGCTCTAGCTACAGCTACGGTAGCTAGCTAGCTACTCGGCTAGCTCTGACGACGACGACAAAGGAGAAGCTAAAAAGTGGGTGCTGGCGTTCGATAATCTTCCTGTTGGATCGCCAAATAAACCCGAGACCGAATTCAAGTAAAGTAGGTAGGCGAGGCTAGGTCATCAACCCGTGGCGTTCTGGCAGCTCCCAGTCCGCCCTCCTGCCTTCCCCTCCGCTTTACGAGAGCGATAGGCAGCCCTTTGTCTCTGACCTGGCCTTTCAAATGTGTGAGGTTGTGAGAAAAGAAAAAAAGGGCTACCGGTATCATGGTGAGAAAGAAAAAAAAAGCAATCCTCATGGGTCGCTCTGAGGGCATTCTGATACCAATGCTTTTCCATGATCACCATTGTCTGAGAAACCAACGACTCACTTCCACCCCAGCTTTCGCCAGGTGTGGTGGACCGCACACGACTTCCAACTCTACCATGCAGTGCTCCTAGCCCTTAAAGCACCGAACCGTACTGCTTCACTAATATCAAAGGTCATGCTCGACACGAGGCCGCGTCCATTCCTTTCTCCCTCTTTCAATCACACCTTCCATTCCTTGTCACTTTATGGCTGAATTGGTAGAACTGCATAGGGCACGGCTCGTGTATGGCGTGCTATTGGCGAAAAAGCAGAACAGGGCAGGAAAAAACCAAAAACACATATTCCTTTTTTTATTTTATAATGCTATTGTCACCAATCAAAGACGGCTGAGCAGCAGGTTCCCGGCAGCTACAGAAGAAACTTCCACAGCATTTGCCAAACCAAAACCATGGGTGAGAATCTTTATCGTGAATAATAATGCTCATTAAGCCGGAAACTTCCTCAATAAGTGCTCTTACTCGCAGTCAATCCCTCACCATCTTTCCTACGACTTTGAAAAAGTAAGGGATTTCGTAGTCCCCGGAGAAGAAGGGACTGAACCAAACCTATTATTCACAAGTGCCGAGGAATCCCTCCCGTTTTCTACCTGTGCTGTAGCCGTTCAGCCGTTTTTGATAGGTAATAATACCTGCTTGCCTGTTGGCTTGCACAAAGTGCAAGCCGGCCCTTGGTTACCTACCTACCCCCCACGAGCTGATGCGGACCCCAGGAAGGGAGGTGAGGGGAGGAATACCCCTAGGGTTGGGTGTCTGTGAAACATTGGTAAACCACTGGGTTGAGTCTGCTTTTTCGGTTCTCTTCTGTCTTCCTTCCTCGGTATGCACTGCGTATTACCCTATCATAGCACAGCATGATAGCCCGTACAGTACCAACATGTACCAGACGAGACGAGTATCAAAGATATCTCTGTGCGAGGGCCAGGCATCAAAGATTGGTACAGAGCAGGGGTTTCGGTGTTGATTTTGGTCATAATTACTGTAGTGGTAGGCTGCAGCCAGGTTGCCTGCGACTCAAACCTTCCATTGCTCAGGAGCCCGTGAACAAAGTTTATTTACTTATTTTTGATAGGCGCATTGAAGTGCACACCGGGCACCCCATCCAACAATTATTGCTCCTTAGCATTGACTAAGACAAATAGAGGTCCTCCCAAAGCCATGTTTCCCGGGTGTAGCACTGCTACCAAATTTAGTTATGCACTCTGCCATTATTTCACTCCTGACCCTTGTATAACTTATCCTGTAGAAGCCCAGATTGAGGGAAAGGTCTGGTTTCCTGCAAGTGAGAGCTACCGGTAGGGAATAGAACTGTACGGGTAGGAACGCAGTGACGAGGCTATGGTAAGTTTCCGGTTGTATAATATGTAAGCTAAGAGTGTGGATGGGTAATTCCTTCACTCACCCAGGCAGAGAAGAGGGGGGGACATATAATGATGAACCGTACCACCGAACTCCAAAGAAACGAAAGAAAGAAGGAATGAAGGAATGAAGGAATGAAGGAATGAAGGAATGAAAATTAATGACAGAAGAAATCGAAATCATATTCTAACTTCATCATGATCGGCCACCAAACAATCAAAGAGTATGATACAGTACTTGTACCGGTAGGGCGTTCGTCGGTAGTTTCTTCACCTTGGCCCACCGCAAATCGCACAGCCCTCCCACCAAGTTCATTGCCGTAATATCAAACCAGCAAATATGGGCGGGGAAGAACCGCCAAGAATCACATTTTCCATTCAGCGGATGCTTCTATCATATCCCTGTTCTCACCTCCCCCCCCCATTCATTGAAATAAAAGGAAGAAGCAATAAATCACTTATTATTACTATTACTGTTATTATTACTGTTATTATTATTTTTCTTTTTTCCTCCTTCACTCATTATCGTTTTTCTTCTTCCCCTTCTTCCTCTTTCTGACTGTTGCTTTTCCAGAAATTGTTTCAGGGTTGTTTGGATCGGGTTGTGACAGTTCTGGACCGGAAGTGGTCCGCTCTTTTGTTACAACCGTACCGGGACCGTAATTCGTTACACCGCATTTTATCATCATTTTTCTTCTTCTTCCTTTTTTCCTTTTTTTCCTTTTTTTTTTTCACTTTTCACTTTCTCCTCTCTAACTTATCTCGTCATCTACCTCTGTGTTGCCTCTTGTTTCCCATGGGGAAGAAAGGAAGGAAGGGTTGATGTGAGGAGGGTTGAAACAGATTGGTTCTTTTATGCCGTGATGCACAGTAGACCCTCGTGTCATGCTCATGGGTTAGGTGATCCACCATCATCACCACATTGTGACCACGCCAGCCCGGTAACTCGACCACCGGTAGAGTGTGTTCTATCTCCTGGGCTGGCAAAACATTGAAAATTTCGTGCCACCCCTGCCAGTCTCTGAGACAGCGGTTAATAAGCAACTTTTTGTTAATGACTAAAGTTTTGCAGATGTGTAGACTTCAGAACACAACCAATATTAGCCACATGACCACACTTACGCTGTTATCCCTGAGGAATACTGAGGTTGGGGTTTCTACGGCCTCTTAGTCATCTATGTCTCAAGGTCCGACAGGGGTGGCACGAAATTTTCAATGTTTTGCCAGCCCAGGAGATAATATCCCGTATGATATCTGTGACTGCCACGAAATGCGCCAATCGGTGTGCCGTGTCAAAGTCCCCAAGGGCATACCGGTAGGAGAAAAGGTACGAGTACAGCACAGGTAACGTAATATCCCCTGGAATAAAAAGACCACCTCTTCGTATCTAATCTAACGTAAGATTTTGGCATCGCGTCTCCTACACAGTAATCATAAAGTGTCACTCGAGATACTCATCTGCTCATTAGCACTTAATTAACCCAGCCTAACCCGAACTATTCACCTACCGTAAGGGGAGATCCTCGCATGAGTGGGATTGACGTTGGCGTTGGCTTGTATTAGTACAGCTCTGCCAAATCGTCCCATTTTATCCGTTTTTTTCTTACAGTGGGGCAAACTCACCTTATAGTGTGGCAAAACCACAGTCTTCTCGACGCCTCGTTGGCACATTCAGACTAGCTCCCCCATAGGGACCTTTAACTCCAGTTCCCAGTCGTACGGTAGTCTATCATACGAGAACATACGGTGTCTGCCACCATGCATAAGGAAAGAGGGGCACAGAAAAAAGGGCGCAAATCACACCAGATGGCAGGAGCGCCGAGAGAGCACCCCACTACTGTACTGTGCTGTACCCATTCAACCCGAGAGTCCGGCCCCGGAGGGACGGACGGGCCCCTCCAGAGTCATGCGATTTTGTGCAAACCTTTTGGATCCAACAGGCTGGGGGATATATACTAGGGCCCGGTAGGGCAAGAAGCTATGGAACGGTCATTCAAGGTTAACCGGCCAGATATATCCCTATCTACTCCGGCTAATGAGCTCCTACCCTTGCATCGTACCTTTGGGAAGGGGCGAAACCTTTGCACACATCAATGGGGAATTTCTCGGCCCCCGGTGATGAGAGAACCCCGAAGAAGAAAAAGTATAATTGCTCCGGAGTGGGCCCTCCGCCTCCCAAATAGCCTGCGGCCTGAAGGCTTCACTAGAGCATGTGTATTATAATCTCGCGCGGAGGTATCATATTCTGGGTGCTCTGGTATGTCTGCGGAGGTTTGGGTGTTCGTTGGTGCTCGAGACCTTAGAGGCGGCATGTTCCGCCCGGGGATGGCATGCTAGAACATACCCGGGAAGATGCTTTCGCACAGGGCTGGGATTATCTTGTTGGTTAACTGCGCTTGTCCTGTACGAGTACTCGAGAACGAAAACATCTCCCCGCACCTGTGCAATTAATACCGAGAATCCGGGAGAGAGAAAAAATCGCGCCGTGTACTGCCGGCATAGTGGGGGCCCCTTTAGACCGGACTACAATACAACGACATTCGTGCAGGCTCACTAATCATAGGCTAATTAGGGGTTAATCATTTACCTTACACCTAAATCAACAGTTAATTCAAGATCTTGGCATATTGGCTGAGTTGTCAATGGTAAACGATCAGATGCAGCATTGTTCTATTGACTACCCGCCCTCCAAACCATAAACACCTGATGTCTTCTCACTCTGCTTCTATTCCTTATTCTATAGCTTCTAGCCTATCACTCTGTGCTTGTACCTCAAATAGGTGTTCCTATTGGGGAGCCCGTGCCATTCAAAGTTCAGTGCTCTACGGGAGCGGAAGCGGGCTGATTCAAGGAGTTCCCCATCACAAACACGAGTCCAAAATTTTCTTCCCCAGAAAAAGGGGCGAAAAACATAGCACATGGCGAGTCCTTCAGCCCTTCTGAATGAACGACGTAAATAAAACCAAAAAGTGCCAGACCTTATTGGGGGAAGCGACTCGGCCGACATGGCCTACAGTTTGATTATTTGCTTGTGCAGTACAGGTATAGCGCCAGCACCCTGTAATCGACTTCCAGTGCCACCCCGAGTCAGCGCGCTGGTCCCAATATATAGCAAGTAACCACACAAATGCCAACAACCCCCAAGCAAGCCCATACAAATGTCCCTTCAACATGAAGATCAATTACAGCAAGGACCACCTCCCAAGAATCAATTCCCCTCTGTAAACGTGGCCCTTGCATGATTTAGGATCACCGCCATACAGAACGAATAAGTAAGGTGATAACATGTGATGTCGCCGTTGTCAATCGAAAGGTTTGGGGAATATTCTTTTTGGTTGTCATGCCAATCGATTCTGAGGTGCCCGGCACCATATCCAAAACAGTTTTGCACGGAAACCACATGGCGTTGAAACGGTTTTCTCCGAAAAAAAATAAAAAATAAAAAAAGGGCCCCGACAAGACCAGACCAGACTAGAACCCTCACATGTCGTGCATAATTTATCGTCCAAGGACGAAGCTTTGTCCACGGTAGAGTGGCACAACAAGCACAAACCAGAAAAACCAGCCAGCCAGCCAGCCAACCGGAAACGCGTACCGTACGATAAAAAAGTCTGGATTGTTTCGTCTGATGAGATCTAGAAACCACGTTTCGAACTTCGGGTCGTGCCGGCTGCCCTATGGTGATATTAAGCGCCCTATGAGATACAGGGGCAGGGTAAGCAGCAGAATTGCAAACGACCTTTTTTTTTCTTTCCTTCTCCCTCCCTCCCCCTCGCCCGTCCCCGTCCGACCGAGGCTGGAGAAAAGGATATGGGACAGGTCTAGAATGCCGGATATCATACCGAATCGTTCCGTTCGTATCGCTGGTAACTTGCGGCACTACGGGTATCTCTACAGTAGAGTACAGTAGGGGGCGAAAAAGCAAAAAAGGAGAAAAGTCCTGCAGTGCCGGTATATTACCGTGAGACGACACAGTACGATGCCGATACAAGGAGAACCCGGAAACGGGGACAGGGTCGAGAACTTGAAGGTTTGTGTCTGGATTTATTATAGTTCAGTACCGGTACGGGCGCTCAGATGCGAAGGGATAATTTGCTAGACAGACTTTCGATCCCTGTGCTGTGGTTTTTCCATGCTGGGAGTTTGTACCGGTGCTGTACCTGTCTTCCTGCTTGCTTGCTTGCTTGCTCTCTTGCCGCAGGGTTTAACTTGTCTTTCTGCTCATTTGTGCTGCTCTGTTCATGGATACCCACCCGGTGCGGTCCCTGCACATTGGACCTACCGGTACTGTACAAACCTACCTACCTACTTACACTCCTCGCAAATATCTACCGACCAGCAATGATAACCATCTAAAAACTATCGCTACAGGCGCAACCATCCAGCCAGCGAGCAAAAAAAAAGAAAGGGAACGGAAAACCCTTGTCTCATTTTCAGGCACTTTATGCCAAATACAAGCACAAACTGTGAAGGGGAACCCACCGCAGTCGGGCTGAGCGAGCGAGTTACGGTAAAAACTCCCCCGCAGCAAAGCAATACATCCCGTTCTAGTAATTTCAACATCCAATGCCTGATTCCCGCCCTTGGCGCGTTTTTCCGCTGCGCTGCGGTATTTTTTTTATGGTATCATACACCGGGGACATAAGTTTGGCGGGCCGAGTGAGTGAGTGAGTGGGTGAGTGAATGCGTGCGTGCACGGGCCAAGTCCTCAATCGTGCGCGTGCGCAGCGCTGCTGCACGGATATGGCACACATCTTTGGATGTCCCCCGATCCGACTGGATTGAGATCAGGCTGGCTGGTCCCATCATATTACCATGCCGGTACTCTATTTATTTTTTCCTTTTTTCCACCACCGCAACTGTATTACCAGTATGCGTGCATATCTACAATTGTGGAATCGTCCCCAGGCTAGGCTTTTTATGAGGATGAGGAATTATGTTTTTCATCGACATGGAGTTTTATGTTTGGTATGCGCAGGTAGTGGTGGTGAGAAGTGACGAGGAGGAGGAGGAGTCGCGGTGTATATTCCTGATGTGTTTTTGGGTGGCTTTTTTTTTCCCCTTCACTTTCACTTTGTCCTTTACTGTATTGGTTATGCGGATGCGGTCATGGATAATCACTCAGTATGCTGGATGGGTCTGCTGCCCTTTTTTATTATTATTAATGCACTTCACCTCGCCGAGGTGAATGAAGTTAGGTGGGGTGAAGTTGATCGTGCTAGTACTCCACCGCACTGGTATGGGTGATAGATGGGTGGTGGCCTAACGCGCTTGTTTTGAAACCTTGTGGGAGTGCCTTGCTCGTCTCAGACAAGAAGCACCCAGAGGCAGGGATTAGAATGGTATGGGGCCAATCATCCGTGCGTACTGTGCTGTCAGTGCAAGCAAGATTACCTACTGGTATGTACCCTCGGCGCTCGGGTACCAGTACTTGTTGCCTGGGAGGAGGAGCACCGAATGATCGAGTCTGCAGCATGACGAGGGTTTCGTCATTTCTGGCTTTTTGACGATTAGGAATCTTTTTTGCTGTATGAATGGGATAAGATGAAGGAGTGGGTCTTTTTATCTACATTTCCCTCGCGGGTCCTCGCGCTGATGATTACACTATCGCGAGATCCCTCGGAATATGCTGTTGGATTACTAACGGGGACACGGAGACTACCCGCCAGCTGCGATAGATCTCGTTTTTGACAGGTTTACAGGATGGCGAATACCGATTAATGAGATCTAACACGTCGAGAGGACTCAGGCTATACTCGAGCATGCCATGTCAGGGGAGCAACCAGTTTCCATTAGGAGCTTTTTAGTCTCTGAATCCGGGATTGGTGGCCTCGGGGGCAGCGAATCGCAAGACTTCCTATATGTATCCGGCAATAAGCATTAGAGAATACGACAATTGTTACACAACCACCACCCAAAAAACCTTGTCTCATTTCAGATACTTGGACTCTACGCCAGATAGATACAAGTAGATTAGTATTTCCTTTTTTTCCTTCTCCCTGCTCCCAGGTTGTGTGATAATGCAAGTTTGTGGCGCTCAGGGCTTTGCACACCTTCTACAAGCACGGTACCGGTACCCTAGTTTGCCACTAGCCGCCCAGAAGCATACTAGAGTACGAGAGCACGCTACTGTACAAGTACGAGTACCGCCGTGGGTGCGCTAGCTTTTCTCCATGACGCTCGTATCGTTCGGCGATACAATACCGTGCGTCGAGATTACTGATTGCACTAGCTTCGGCCGCTGTTTCGAAAAATTAATTCAAAATGACGACTTTTGCAACGGGGTGAAAAGCGGCTTACCTTCGAACGAACCTTTTTTTTCACACCGATTCTCCGAGAGTGGAAGGAATTCGGCTGTGCGATATGATTGTTGGTTGGGTCTCCTTCCTCCTCCTCTTGGCCGTAATTTGACTTGGCGCGTTGGCGGTGGTGGATAGATGGATGTAGTGCCGTGCCGTATCAAAGGCCCAGGGGAAGGATGAGGAGGGGGAGACGGTGTTTGGGTGGAAGTGCCGGCGCCGATATGAGATTCGTGGTTAGGTTGTTCCAGGCCCTCGGGCGTCGGTCAATGAGGTATACAGTACTGTGCATCGGAAACAATAAAGGGCAGGGACTGACTACGGGCATTGAGTGGAAAGGGTAAAGGATGATCTGTGCCCCAGTGAAGCGAAGTTTATTGGGGATGACTCATCAATGGAGGTCTTATTCGCTGTCAATGATTTTTTTGACAGGGTGCGCTGTTACTAGTTGCCGTGGTTGTTTCCAGGCGTTTCCTTTGAGAATAGAGTTGTAGCATACTTCAACTCCCTGAGCGGAGCCTTTTCAATCAAGTGTCGGTCTATACATTTGAAAAACCTCTGAGTTGCAACGCTTCTTTGAGGTATGGTTTCCAGACAACCGCGTAGATGCTTGGTTCGCGGAGAGCAGCGCGGGCTGCTAGGATTGCACTTGGGCTGTCCAGACACGAGGGTCGTTGGTAAACACTGTCCTTTCGTGATAGCGCGTATAGCTCTTTAGGGAGTTTTGTATTTGCGAGGGATAGAGAAGAATTGCGGCCCCTAAGAAGTAGCAATGTCTCCGAGTGATCTGGTATGGTAGCTTTCTCCCCCCCTTGTCTCGAGGGCTCGAAGAGAGGTCCAGTTCTGTGCGAGGAGCTGTACGAGGAGCTGTAGGTATAGGTCGCGTATTTAAAGACACTGCTTACCCGTAGTTTCCGCTAATAACAATAGGACCAGAAGCACCTTACCAGAGCAGTCTTCCACAGCCAGGAGATCCGTTTATTCTCAGAATTTATTAAAGAAGCGCCATCCAGCCCGTCTCTGGTGGCAGCCTAAGGTAACAAGCGGGAGGGGTACATCAGAATCAAGACTGCTGGGTCATAGAGATATTCCCGTCCCTCCGCTGCTTTTTGCGCCATCAGGTCGATCAAGAAAATTCAATTCCACTCGACTACATGGGTTGCGAAGAATTTAGTTTGCCATGACATAGCTTATAATATCGCACCGCCGGGTGTGGAGGTGCAAGGGCTACGGTTCCCTGGCTCTTTGGCGACCTATGTTGTCATCTTTCTGAAAAAGTTGCTTAAAAGTGTCCTACGAGTGATTTTATATGATTACTGAAGATAATATTTCAACTTGTATCTGCCATTCAACCGAGGCAGTGATGGACGATGATGCTGGGCTGAGGTGAAGGAAATGGGTATATATTACTGCTGCTGCTGTCGCTTTGGGCGTGGTAGGTAGCTTGAGAGGGCACATAACACAGTCGCACGTTCTTTTGTTCGTTCAACTATATCAAAGCGGGTTAAATGTAACTTACCTACCTCCTGTGGGGTGGTGGGAGAGAAATAGGGTAGGAATTGTAAAAAAAAAGGATGAAGCCTTTTAGAAAATGTAGTGGGGTAGGATCAAGGTTCCGCCGGGGGAACCTTATATTCCAGCACCTTATTAAAATGTATTCTTTTGTCTACCTACCTAACCTAATACTTCAAGTCCCAAGAACATAGTGACATCCGATAGTGTTATGATATGAATTGGGAGTTTTCTCTTATTGACCGTTTCGTTGGCCTCTGTACTTGCTTGGTACCTCTGCTGCGCTATGCTGCTATCTCTCGTTGTCGGAATGCATACGTGTATGCCGCGTATGCATTCCTGCGTTCCGATGGTTTCCTTATGTCTGCTTCCCTTTCTTTCTCTTTTTCTTCTTTTTTTAACGAACCTCCTCTTCTCCTTCTGAATCACTTAGGCTCCAGTCTCATTTGTTGTTGAAATTGATACTAGACTAAATAAATCGAAGCAGAGCCACGTTTCTCGTCCACGCTTCAGATCTGGGAACTCGTGAGGACAGAGGGGAAGACATGATAAATCCTCAAACAGAGGAAAAAGAAGAAGAAAAAAGGTATGCAAGTCATGGCATTTATGGCATTTTTTTCTAATTCCAACATTGCATAGAAACCATTAATCCCATCTACCCCCTACATTAAGCAATCACAACAATCCAGCACAAGAGGGGGGAGAAGAAAACAAGTAATAAAAAAAACTTCCACCCAAACCGCCCCCACTTTCTTGCCCCCTCAAAAACCTAGGAGACAAACTTTTTATCCTTCAGGAACCTCAGCTTGAAAAACCTCCGCTTCCAACCGACCGCAGCCCCCCCCCTCCGGATCCACAGGGTCCGGGAGCTTCAAGCCTATCTCGCTGGTGGAACACTTCCCCCCACCCGAGGTGACACGATTAGCTAATAGAGGCTTGCAGCAGCTAATCGCATAGAGATATGTGCTTTGAATACGCCCGTCACAAACGCTCACTCGTGGGCGTTGTGGTACCCACCCATGGCAGGAAAGCAACCGGGCCAGGTGGGCTATATAGACACGGGAGAATCGGGTGTGGCGTACTGTATTAGCCTTAGAGGAGGAGGAGGAGGAGATGGAGGTGGAGGAGGGAGATAGAAAAAGCTATGATCGGGAGTTTGTTTGGACCGATTCTCAGATGGGGTTTTGTTTTTCGACTTCTCAACGCAAGTTGGGGTATGATATCACACCCCACACATGATGATGATGATGATGCACGACCACAAACAAGCATAGTAGCGATCAGAGAGTATCCTACATATCATGCTTTCAGCTTCATTAGCTCTCCCGCCGAAGGAAACAAACAAACAAACAAACAAACAAACAAGGATATCATCATATTACTATAGAAACACCCCGGGAAGAGATAGTAATCCCCACCGCCACTACAGCAACCCTAGAGTATCACATATATATACCGGGAAAGCGCCTCACACTTCCAGCAATTGCGAATACCCCACCAACTTCCCCCCCAATCGCCAAGATTCACACACAAGCCAAGTCCTCCCCTCCCTCCGCACGCACACTTGCATGTATACATACATCGCACTTCTAGCATTTAGGCAATTTGGCATCCTCCCTAGCCGCCAGAAACATCCGCGAATTATCCTATTCATGCTGTTGTGATAGTTAAGTTACCCAGCACATCGAACGTTTAAAAGTATCTCTATTTTTATCATCATATGCGAAGCGCTTGGAATATTGTATTGTGCAGTGTTCATGTCATGACGGATAATTCTGGTTTCTACCATGTCGATATAATAGGTATATATATGGGGGAGGGGGTGTGTGTGTGAGAGGGACTTTTCACTATGCCGCGCGGGAGGAAATAAGTATGATAACCAATGTAATACAGAAGGGTGGAGAGGAGGAGGGGGAGAAAATCATGGCAATGGCTAAGTTACTTCGCTCGCAAATAGTAGAATCGGGGATTCACAGTTCGGCACTGCTTGGGTAAGGAATTTTGGGAAGCTGCAGGAATCATAGAAGCAGCTACTTCTTTCCCATAGTAGAGGTATGGGGCCTGCAGATTGGTGGCCTGTGATGTTTTATGCTATGGTGAGGCAAGGTGTGGTGGTGGCTTGGTACTTACTACTGAGGGTGCCGTACAAAAGGCACATAGTTCGAGGTTATTGGGTGATTTCTCGGTTCTATTAACCGTCTGTCCGATTTTCCGTTGCAAGCTGCTCTCTACACGTTTTCCGGCTTGGTCTGACCTAAAACGGAACTCCCACGTTCATTGGGGCGGTTGGATGGTCAGGGGGAAAGCTTGGTTTTGGTGTAAAATAGCCACCGGCTCTAACCTTTCGTCCCTGATCATACTTTACAAGTGCCCCGGCAGCGTTCACCTCCCATAACGACAGAATCTTATCCTATCAATGACGGCTGCTCGCAGTGTCTTGGGTTGTGATAGAGCGTTCTGAGAAGACTGGCCAAAGCGCAATTCTCGTAGCCTCCTCGCTCAAACGCGAACAACCTAGTTTCAAATTGGAGGAAAAGCGATATTGCATTCGCGAATGTATGGTAAAATTGCCATGATTTCCCCCACGTCCCATCCCACTCCACCACCCTCCCCGCCTCGCACCCTCTACCCAGCACCTCTTGTGAAGTCCAATTCAAGCCCCATCCTCCAAAGGTACGTACTCCTTTCTACCCCATCCAAAACGCCCAAGAACACCAATCCGCTTCCTAAAAATGATTGCGAATAAGCTCTTCCCAAGAATCATTCTAAAAAATAACAACTGACTGATGACACCGGCCAAACCAAACCAAAACCAAAACCAAGCCGGACCAAACCATGCACCGTGCCCCCAATGAAAATGGATAAAAGAAAATAGATGAATAGAAAAAAGAAAAATAGAAACGGACAAAGGATGGGGGAGGGGGAAAACGAAAAAAGAGCAAAGAGGAAGGGAAAGTGAAATATCGTTTATAATGCAACGCCATCATGCTGTGTATCTCCGGTAGTAATATATGGTCTAAGAACAAAGGGGAAGATAGGTAAAATGCCGGAAATAAATAATACTCCCACTCCCACTCCCACTCTTTATGAAAACGCGGCCGGCGCTGAGAATGAAGAGGAGATGAAATACAAAAGACTTACTCGTGGAGGGCGGCTACTGCGCGCCTATAGGCGAGGTAATTCAACATCTTGTCCACCACAAGAGCTACAGGTCCCGAGTCAGTAACGCTGCTTCTAAGAGACCCATCTAGAGAGGGTGGGCAATACCTATGAAAACTATTAGGCAAACTTGCGGAATCGGCCAAGGGCTATACAAGTAATCGTAATAAAGCTCCCTATCACCCGCTGTATAAAGCCCAACCATTCCATACATGACGAATCCCACAACGACCCTTATCCCAATCGCGAGGTAATCGTGAACGTCCTTGTTTCGGCGAACCAAGAAGGTGAACGCGGCGAGTAGGATAAACGCGCACCCCAGCGAGACAAAGAAGTATTCATAGACTAGGTTGAACACGCTGAGGACCTTTCCTAGCGGGCCGTCTTCACTGAACGGCTCTTCAGTTTTTCTGTAGGCTGCTGCTGCTAGTTTAGGGACTTTGACGCCGTAATACTCTGCGATTCCAACGAGTAGCTCGGATAGTAGCTCGTTGACCATATGTGGATACCCAGTTTCTGAAGTGGCATTGTTGCTGGCGAGGATCACCAGGGAATCAATATTCGCGGTGATGTTTGAGTATCCTTTCACTACAGTCTTGGAGCTGCCGTCCTCATACAGAGGAGAGAACTGTTCTAGGAACCACTCTGCCACTAGCGTTGGCTCGGTGAGGGCCTCGGCCTGTTGGAAGATGGTGGATATGTAGGTGTTCATACCGTGCCAGGTGGTTAACTGTCGGAGGCCTTCTACAGTGAGGACAATGGAAAGGTGGAAGGGGAAGTGCAGGAGGGTCCAGATTTGCTGACGGATTGTGCCGTAATGGACGTTTCTGGGGTTGTAGTCGAAGTAGAGCATCCAGAAAAAGTACTAATTCAATATAAGTGAGCGGGTGCGTATAAGGGTTGGTAGGGGGGAGTGATATACGATGACGGCTAGAGAAGCTGCGACGATCCCAGCTAGGTCAGTTGTCCACCCAGTGCCCTTGACGATTGCGTTGATAGCTTTAAGCATGACGATGATGCCCTCGCCCAGAATGATAAGTGTTAGCAACCCCATTCTTTCGACGAGATGCGTCTTCTTAAAGCTGACCACCCTCCAGACACTCGAAGTCCCGATAATGGCACTGGCCTCGAATATCGCCGCGATATACCAGCCGATGTAGGACTTTGCCGGGTTGCCCTTTTCAAAAGCAAAGTACAACTATAATCCCTCGTCAATGTCAGCAAACTGCTCTCAAATCATAATCGCGGGGATATGGATATATAAACATACCCCGAGGTAAAGGCTCCCAGCCATAGCCATGGTCAAACAATGCAACGCAAGCGGGAGCATGGCCTGCTTCTTAACCCTAGCAAACAACATAACCACAAAATACTGTATCATAAGAACATACCGCGAGGACATCAACGCGAGCGTCATAGTCCTAAGCGCAGTAACAGTATGAGCGTCGGTGGGATCCAATGGATTCCACTGCGTCGATACAGACGAGAAACCAGCCATCACTATGAAATGGATAGACTTGCATATCCGCTCATACACCGAGTCTCGGGAGAATCGAACGTCCAAAAGAGTAACATGCAACCAAGTAAACCAAAGGATAATGAAGAACAGCCCGTACGAGGCCAAACCTGTGGTGTTTCGTCAGTCAAGTTACGGCCTATCTAAGAAGTATTGGGGGGGGACAGACTCCTCTTCTCAGTTATATAATGCACAGACGTGACAGTCGTAAGATTAGCAACAAAGAACAGGTCATAGAAAAGCTCAATCGGAGTCGCCTCTTCGATTTCCAGTTCCTCTTTGTGTGTCATACGCTCTCCTTGGTCGAGCATACTCTCCCTGAAATCGGCCCGTGGCTTACCACCAAGCACGCTCATACTGGAGCTGTGCGACAGCCTCCCGGGGCTACCTTCAACCTCATCTTTGAAGGGACTCTTAATCCACGGGAGTAATCTGGCCTTTCGTTGCTCTACGATCCTCCTGTACAGAGTCAGCGCAAAGTAAGAAAATTTGAGCCGGGGAACGGGAAACTTACTCCTTGATGGTGCTATCCACCAAATTATTCATGATGTCGGGAACGCCAAGATATGCGGAACGCAAGAAAAATATACCAGCAGTGGCCTGAACGGGTTTGTTATATACTGACAGCTCGTGCCGGTTAGATCCTCACTGAGTAGCTGAGCCCGTGGATGGGCAGGCACTCCCTGTCCACCCATCCATCCTCTATAACTATATGGGCTCTTTCCATTTCCGCCCCGACCAACACACCGGCCCTTCCCACCACCACCACCACTTCCACCACCATTACTACCACCACTCAGTTTCACAAAAAACAAAAATAAATAGATAAAAACTGCTTTTTCCCCCCGCTGCCACGTACCACACCATCTAATCAAGCTTTTCAGTGTACTCGAGTAGGGGCGTTATTGTCAAAGTAACCAATCACCGAAATGGAACCTAGAATCCCAGGCAGGGGCCGGCTGCGAGGAAGCTTGAGCTACCGTGGCACCGCCCGGCTCGTGGGGTGCTTTTCTGTTTGATAGGTGGTGTGTGATGTTGAGTACGGTAGGGGGGGGAGGAGGGAAGGAGGGGGAGGAGAAAGGGTGTGCGTAATCGGCGTGTGGTACGAGTAGGCATTGCTTTATAGGTGGTTTTGTTGAAGGGGCTGAGAGGGATAGAGGTGAAGGTTACCGTGATGATCTCGGGGGGTGACTTATTAGGTGCCGGCAATTAATCAACAGTGTAGCATCGCAATCTAGTAAACACTGCTACCGGCCTTCCTGTGGTTCCGTTGCTGAAGATGAGAAGGGCGTTACAGTACCACCCAGGCCAGTCATGGATATTATGGTACAATACAGCACCGATATTGCTGATGTTATCATAGGGATACTCGTAGGCTGATGAGCACTATGCAAACCGAATTCACCTTCCCCTTCTCAATCGAGAGTGTTACCAATCCATTAGTTTGTTACCTGGACCCTAGCATCTTGCCCCTCCCAAAAAAAAACGAACTACCGTTAGCCCCCCCGTTTCTCTCCTCCGCCGCACTGCCCCCGTCCTCTCATACCATAGATTCGTAGGCGTCTACGGTACCCCATCAACAAACCCAATCCCAGCACCCATCTTCATCCCTTTTCTCAAGAGTACGAGTACTTGTACCCCCCGAGCCGGAACCTCTACAATTGGATCATTATTTCTCCGACCGTCTGTCTTTCGGTAGCTGCCCAAACAGGTGCTGTCCGATCTGAATCCAGAAGGGCTCCGCCCACTCTCCTAGCCTACGGTACCGGTGGTCTCTAAGGGTGAAATTAAAGGTAAAAATAAACCAAATGAAGATCTTATGAGCATGAAGTCCAGGATAATTCTTGGCGATCGAGATGGTGTCAAGTAATATCTTGCCTCACGGATTTCTCATCTGTCTTTTTTCCGGGCTCAGCTAAACGCCGAGTCTCGCTAGGCGCTTGGCAAAAAAAAGAACCCCTTAGGCAAAAGCTTGGTTTGACTGCATGGATGCAGTTCTTTCGATGGTTTATACGGTTGGCTATGATACAGGTGCCATGGATGCTGTTTGGATGAGATTAATTTTCAAAGGGCCTGTATTTTATACAAGGCTTTAAGGGCAGTCAGGATATGAGTAATTACCAGTATAGAGGCGGCGCGGGCACATATTTGCGATGTGTCCCGTGCGTAACACTGTTTCTTAAAATAGTTTCAGCAGGAGCGGGCTGCAGAATTGGCTCTACAATGCAATATGATATGGTACGAACACCAACGAGAGGAGGGACACGCCATACACTAAACCACAAAACCCAGTACACTAAAGTACAAAAGTGAAGAAACCGAGCAAACAAAGAAATAGCACAAAACATCCCATCATCGCCAGGGCAAAAACACAGACCGCCAAACCACCATCTCTGGGCCTCTATTGGGCCAAGCAAGCTTAAGCCAAAATCCCGTCATACCAAACAGCATAACAATTTCTATTCAAGTCCGCCAATGCAACGCTCCTCTCCACAAAAGCCCCAACCTCGGAAATCCACTCGGCCATACCAAAGCTAGTCAGAGTATCCCCACCACCCGTAGCAAGCCGGACCTTCTCCTTGGAAGTCCCCGCATTGAGCCTTGCGAGGACGAACCCGCGGAGCCTGTTCGAGACGACTCTGACAACGGGGTCTTGGTGCTCCTGAGATCCCGAGCGAGCTGCGATACGGGTGATGGCGGAGGTAACATGGGAGATCACTTGCTTCGGTGTAGCCACGGTTTCCTGCAGGAATGTGCAGAGGTCCTGGGCTATGGCTGGTGGCTCGAGGGGGGTTTCTGAGGAGAGATCGGCGGAGATGCGGTCTTTGAGGGGCTTCCAGGAACTACGAACGTCGCGCCGTAGAAGATTCTTGATAGTTAGGCCCATCGCTGCACCTAATACCAGGCCTCGGAATTCCTCGCGATAAGTCTGGATTCGCTCAATGTCCAGATGGAAAGTTTCGGGGACTTCCTGAAGGGTCAGAGGGCCACCCAACGACATAGCCAGTGATGAGAAGGCATGATTGTAGATTACGGTAGATGAGGGCCTATTGGATGGGTGATTAGCACTTTCAGGATCGCGTGACTGAGCTTCTTCGAGCCTCTCCTCTTTAGCCTTGAGGAGCCACTGCTTTGTTTGAGTCAGAGTGGTTCGGCCGGCCTCGAGGTCTGCAGCGAACAAGCGGCGCTCATAGGGCACTGCTTCAGGTATCACGTATTGGGCGGACATCATAAGGAGAAAGTTTGCGTGGTCCAATTGTAAGAGTTCCAAGACATCGAATAACCGTTGGAGGCGATGAATATAATCATCAGTGTCGTTAATGAGCGCTTGTACGTCCTCGTCTCTAGCAGGTGAGCAAATCTTGGGAAGAATGGAGAGAACAAAAGAGAAGAATTTCTCATAATCATAGGAGCCAGCGCGGCACTGTTGCTCGATGATCTGAATATCGATGCTATCGGAGATCATCCTATGGAGTGAGCCAGTCGGTTCCAAAAGCCGCAACAGCTTTCCCTTGACGCTCTCCGCCATTCCCGGTATCCACTTGGCCAGCTCTCCGCGTTCCAGGACGTCTTCCTTCATGACATCCCAAAAGGCTCTCCTAGCCTGTTCTTCCACCATCTTTTCCAACCCACCTTTCTTTCTAGTCTTTAGCTTGAAGTCCTTGTTGAGGGCTAGCTCATGGACAATCTGGCGATTCGAGAATATCGCACCATCTCCCATTGGAGGAAACCTACTCTGACCTGCTACACCGGCTGGTGTTTCAGGAGGCTGGGGCGAGCCAGCCGGTGAGACGGAAGCAACAGCGGTATCGGAAGACACGGAGGATTCCTCGTCCTTCGTGGACACCGAATTACAATCAGAAGCAGTAGGGGTAGCTCTTGGTCTTGTATCGCCCTTTTCTTTCTTGGGCAGTCTCGTCCTTCTAGCTTCTTTGACGGCCTGTCTTATCAATGCCCTAGTCCGTTCCCCAGCAAGCCTCCGGATACGAACAAGGAGTAACAGTTGATTCTCTCTGATGCCTTCTTTGAAGTCCGATGCAACATGCTTTTCCGTATCATCTTTAACCTTTTGCCAAATGAGATCTAGCTCAGCATACTGGGCTACCATGGTATTGATAAGTATTTCGGAATCCCGAGTTTTCCAGGACGTGAATCCTGTATTGAAGGCATCCCACGCGGTAAAGAGGCTTTGGTCGGGAGGAAATGTAGGAGAAGATAAAAAGGACTCGAAGGCAATTAGGAGATCTTTGGATTTAGTTATCAAAGCCTGTATGAAGCGATCAAGGTCAGCGTGTGTTCGTGAGCCGGAGATATCAGTGGGTATTACTTTCTCACTTTCACCATCATCACTCAAAACCTCGCCTGGATGACCAAGTATCAAAAAGGCGCTTAGGAAAGTCCGACAAGCCTTTTCGATCTCAGTCTGCCCCTCTTCAAGATGCTCTAATAGCCCACAAAGTTTCAAAAGCCTTGCAGTGGCTTTCTGAACCTTCTCTTCCTGAAACTTCATAGAAATAGCTTCAAAACTGGTGTCCCTAACACTCTCGATAGTAAGCCCGAGCTCCAAAAACCTCCTCACAATCTCTCTATTCCTATAATCTCTATAAACTCGCTGGATGTGAACCGCTGCCTCCTCTTTAAGCATTTCGGCAGGTTTAGCAGCGCCAAGGCGGTTCTTCTGCAAAGACCCAGCAACGGCGTCATCGCCTTCCTCTTCACTACTGCCGTCAACCTTCATACTGGAGCTAGACCCCCTTTCCCGTCTCTTGCCCCTACGCTCCCGGAGGACTTCCTTCCTTCTTCTCTCAGCCTCAAGCATCCGCTCCTCAACCCCACTCTTCAAAAGCCTCGCATCCTCTTCCCGTCTAGCTCTGATCTCCTGTGCAACCTGCTTTGCCTTCGCAACCTCACTGGCACAGCTCCCCGCAATCTTGGCCAGAATAGCATTCCGGCTGTTGTGTGCTTGGCTCAGGCTCTGCTGCAGCGCAAGAAGACGCTCGCTTACGGCTTCGTGGGAGTTAGCTCGCGCCCGGCGAACCTTCTCGACGTATGCTGCGCGTTGGCGGAGTAGCGACTTGCGGGTCTCGAGGAGAGTTTGACGGCGGGTTGTGGCGAGGTTCGAGTTTGTCAGCGGGTGGCTGCAAGGGGAGGATGTTCCGGGTCTGCGACGCTTCCTGCTGAACCGGGCCTCGAGGTGTGCCGGGGGGTTCCAGCCGGGTGAAGAAGCCGAGTCTCCGTCGTGGTGCAGCATGTTTGTTTGTAGATGTGCTAGTACTGTCGTAATGTGGTGATATGAGGGGGTAGAAGTGGAAGGAGGTTGACAGCTGCAAGCGACGCGAGGAGGTTGGTAGCTAGGGGTTACGATCGATTGGCGGGAGGGAGATGTGGAGGAAGAAAGGATGGGAAGAAGGGTTGAGTTGTATGGACCGGGTTCAGTTGAAACTTGGGATGCGTCGACAAACTTGGCGTTCGTCTGCTAACAAACTTTCTCCAGCTTCAAATGTTTTCGGACCCGTATTATGAGGTTGTTTCAGGATCTGTTTGGCACCCTGAAATGCCCGACTTGATGAGATGTGGGATCTGTTTCGAGTATTGTAAAAAGCTCACATCACAAAATGCTTACTACATAGTCTACCTATATCCAGAAACCTCTTTCTCATCCGTTTGTCACCACCCAGCCTCGTGCTATTAGTAACAAGAGCACTGGACCATCAGACAGAACCCGTGACGCAATCCCTGCAATTTATTCCACCAACGACCGACAACCGTCGAATCACTAAATACTACTAGAATCCAGCAGACATCTCATCCGCACCTCTTGATGAGAGCTTGAGACACAGCTAGTCCTCTCTCCTTTCGTCCCACCCCAACTTCCTTTGTCAGAAAACGTTTCCCCACCGCAAAAGGAAAAAATAAGAAATAAAAAATCACACGCCAACAAGCTCTCCCATACTTGTACTCGTAGCGAGCAAAGAAACGAACAATTGCTTAACCTCTTCCCCGCATCCGTAGATCAACAATTAAACCTTTCCAAGGAGTCCCTCCGTCGCTCCCGCACCCGTCAAACCTTCGATTGGACGTCTCGAAACGAAACGAAACGAAACGAACAATATGGACTCTGAATTATTAGCCCACCAAGCACGAGCAGCGGTGGATACCCTCACAGCACAACTCCGCTCCTTGGAGTAGGTCCCCCGCACCCCCCAAAACACTACATAGTGTCGTCGTCATCAGCTGATGCATGGACACCTTTTCACAGGAACGAGCAAACAGCGCTCCTGCAGTCGCTACAATTAACCTCCACAACGCTTTCCACCCTACCCGCTTACAACTCTATCGCTCCAACCCTCTCACAGATCCCTGTTTACGAGTCAAAATTGGCCCGTCTCAAGAGCGCCATGGCGGCGCAAACGCGGGAGGTCGAGGAATTGAAGCGGCGGGCGAGGGAGGCTGGTGAGCGTCGCCGGAGGAATCTCAAGCGGATAGAGGAGGCGAGGAGGGGGGAGCGGGAGCGGGACAGGACGGTGTTGAAGGCTCAGGCTCGGGCTGTGGAGAGTGAGGAGAATAGCAACAATAAGGAGAGAGATGATGGGGAGGTTTTGGCGGAGGGGGAGGCCAAACGAGGGAGTATGTCGGTGGGGGGGCCATCGAGGGAAGGAGTCGTCAAGACAGTCAAGAGGAAGAAGAAGGCTCGGCAAGCAGAGATTCAGTGAACCCATTCCCCTCAAATGTTTTTGGTAACAATGTTGTATCCGGTGGGGTGCGATATTCGGGTTTTTTTTATATTGCTTTACTATTATTACCCCTTGTCATCCTTATCTTTCCCTGCCTCAACAGCTTCCTTCCTTCCTAGCGGAGGCCTGTCACAACTATTCGCCCCCGAGCTCAGACAGGGGGTATATCTTCACGACATATCACTCGAAATGAAACATAATTACAAATAATCGTGCATAATATCATACTTCCTAGCGCGACATCTGCAAGTGAGTTTTCACGTGTTTAATGGATCCGTTTTACCCCTCCTAAGAAACCAAGCGAACCACTTCTATCAAGACCCCTGCCATCAGCGAAAGTTACTCATCTCCCTCAGAGCAACGAACTACAACTGCAGTGAAGGGCATCTATCTGCCCCTCAGTGAGGGGGCCTAAGCAACCTCCGCAAGATACAGTAAGAACTCGGATAATCGGACCATATGCTAAGATGTTGGAATTGCCTCTTAGTATGCTCTTGGTGTTTTTCCTTCCTTCCTTCCTCTGCCTCGTGGGGCAGGTTTTTGGTGTCTTTCGCCCCTTTTCTAGAGGAGGAAATTTCGGACTACATAGCATATGGTCCGATTATTCGAGTTCTTGCGGTGTCGTAGGCGCAATCTGTATCTTACCATTTTCACGGGCATAGTAGGACCCCATCATCTTCTCAACAACACTTACGAAGGTACAGCACCTAAGTTTTGAATATTTTACTAGCAGGGGGTGTTACGCTAGCAGGGGCCAAGGCAGCAAATCGGGTATAAGGACAGCGAATTGGGCATAGTGGTTACCCAATTCACCTC
>Ga0307513_10000318_pt1 | contig 69351 bp, 65 predicted proteins | sample 15_EM_MG_FD_202174 | JGI IMG/M metagenome (GOLD analysis project Ga0307513, IMG submission 202174) | Populus trichocarpa ectomycorrhiza microbial communities from riparian zone in the Pacific Northwest, United States - 15_EM | ecosystem: Host-associated > Plants > Roots > Unclassified | place...
TTTTGTATTTAAACCAGTCTCCTGGCTAGCAGGAGACAGCAGACTTCGACAGACCTTCAGTCTAAGAATACACTTGGTTGAACGGCAATCCCTGAGTCCCTGAGTTCTATTTGTCCTTCAACTATTACCTCTTACCTCCGGTCCCTTGAAGCCTCCCTTAGTACCAGCGCTAGCAGGTCTATCGCCGGTCCTATTGTATTTTCGTTAGACAGGAATAAACCTGTTACAATTACCCAGACGTCTTCTGCGAACCCTATGACGATGAGGAATATGATTCTAGCACCTCAGAGCAGGACTATTTCCACACAGATGACGACAGCCTCCTATGGCACACCGAAGACAGCGCTGAGGACAGCCACAACTTTGGAATAATGGTTAATCTTTCAGAATAAGGGAATGTAACATCTGTACATGTTCCGGTAACGGTACACAGGAGTGGGCAGTGTAGGATCTCCTATGTTTAGTTGAATTATATTTGGTTTATTTGATTTGATTTCAGCTCCGCCACTGTCTCTGAGTCAGATAGGCTATACTATTGTATTACTATATTTAGTTTGCTTGCTGGAAGTTTATATTTAGGATTCCGGGTATAGAATGGTCATGTAACACTGGCGAAGGGTGAGCACTCTTTGTTTCTTTCTTTGGTCTTGCAGGATTACAGGATTCCGGTATGTGCGCAGCTACTGGTAATGATCGTGATTGCAGGAAGGCTATCACTCTTGGGTTTTGTATTTAAACCAGTCTCCTGGCTAGCAGGAGACAGCAGACTTCGACGGACCTTCAGTCTAAGATTAGACTTGGTTGAACGGCAAACCCTGAGTCCCTAAGCCCAATTTGTCCTTCAACTATTATCTCTTACCTCCATTCCCTTGAAGCCTCCCTTAGTACCAGCGCTAGCAGGTCTATAGCCGGTCCTACTGTATTTTCGTTAGACAGGAATAAACCTCTTACAAAGAGGCTATAGAAAGAGCAGGACACTTAGTACTATTTTATCCACCATTTCACTGTGAGATCAATTTTATTGAGCACTTCTGGGGAGCTGCAAAAAGGTATACTAGAGTGTACTATGAGTATGATTTCCCCTCTTTGAAAAGACTTGTTCCCAAAGCCATGGAACAGATTTCAGATCAATTGATTTGGAAGTATGCAAGACGAGCAATGAGAACAATCAATGCTTATGATACCGGAGCTACTTATGGTTCTGAACACTATAAGTCAATTGTTTCTACCAAGTACAAATCTCATCGTAGAGTTTCAAACCTTTAGCTGTATTCTTGTTTTAGTTCAATAGCCCTTTCTAAGCTCAAAGTTAAAGCTTGTCTTTCTAATTTACTATGCCTATTAGTGCTTATACTCGTATTTGTATGCTAGCATATCATGGGAAATATCAACTTCTTTGAGTATGATATAACATACCAATAATGTAATATGATGTTCTTCATACACTATGTGGCTTAATAATTCAAAAATAATGGTGACTGAATTAGGGGTTGAATACTACCTTGCTTTTTCAATATGTGGCCGAATGCCAAGGTGTCCCCCATCTCAAATTCCTTGGTATACAGTATAGAGATCTTAAACCATACTCTATCTCCTAATACATGCAAGTTCTTATACCTTAACAAGTAATACATGATATAAAAAATAATAATAAAAAAAAGACATGTAATATAGGACCTTCATTCAACCATCTAAGTACTTTTCTGTACTAAGAAGTAGCAATATGATTCTCTTTATCTCTGTAGTATTGAGTTTGATGAATAGTCCAACCATCCACTTTCAAGTTCCGTGACTGTTGTGATAGTTCAAAGAGTTGTCTTTATAATATGGAAGTATTGTAATACTGTTGTACGACAGCAAAGAAGTTGCGTCCTATCTTATAAGATAGTGGAATCGCAAGATAATACCACCGTTCATTACTATCTGATGAGAGAGCAAAGCTTCAAGGCTAAAGCAATACTGGTGATTACCTATTGCACTATAACAGAAGCACAATAGGATTGTTACACTGTGCGATGGATCGATAGACATACAGCCTGGGGTTTGTTTGCCAACCTGTCTCCAGGTTCCTGAAAGGCTTGGGTTGAGGCTTGGCACATCTCACCTGTTACTCGTAATTTGTGATTTCTCTTCCGTCTTACCCTCCTTTCCCCTTTGTATTTCTTCTTCTATCTCTCTTATCCCCCTATCCTCTACCTCTCCCTCTTTATCCAAACACATCCATTCTATCTTACACATACACACATATACTCATACTCATCTATACTCTCTCCCAAGATGAGTCTTTGAAAGGCTATTTTGGAAGCGTGTGTTTTGAGATCTTCAATCCAAAGTCAAGGACAAAACTTTCTGATGATACCATACAATATTAGAACCCACAATATCAATGTGATTAGCCTCATCCCTGCTACCTTGTTTTCTCTGCATATTATAAAATAACTAACGGATTTTCTCCTTCTTTCTACTCTTCCCTTCTGTTCTCACATCCCCAAACAGAACACCCCAGACCCCCCAGTAAGATACTCTATTCCTCCCCACCTCCTATCTAATCCCTGGTTTCTCCAGTGCCATGACCTCTTTTTTCTCTTCACCTGACAGTTCCAATCCCATGCTAGGGTATACAAAATCCACAGCCTAGCCAACTATCTATCTCAAGGCATTTGTTAGTATAGCTTAACTCATGCATATTTGTTTAAGTAACTCACACTTGCATTACTTTCACTTACCATTTTGCTGATTGTATTCTCAACATCTGATATAGTCTACCCGATATATCATGACATAAAGCTGAAACCACCAATGTCGGACCTCCTTCCGGCAAGGCACACAGTACATCTTGTACAAAACTAGGAAAAAGGTTGACTTCATATATCACTAAAAGAATTCTGCAATCCATTGTAGTTCTATTTCAATATATGAAGAACTGGTTCAACAAGATTTGTACAAAGGTCCTTTAATACTTAATCGAGGTTAAGACCAATGTTGGCAAGGTTAAGGCCAATGTTGGCAAGGTTAAAGCCAATGTTGGCAAGGTTAAGACCAATGTTGGCATGGTTAAGCCCAATGTTAGCAAAGTTAAGGCTAATATTGGCGAAATTAAGACTGGTGTTCAGGAAGTTAAGACTTATTTTCACAAGGTTAAGACTCATGTTCACGCGATTCATCAGTAGTTTGCCAAGACTGATGCCAAGTCTGACAAAACCAATAATGAGCATGTTTTGACAAAGGTTGATTACTGGTTCAACTTGAGCTACGAAATGTTCACTCTAGTGGATGTCTGTCTTATTCATCTCAATACAGATATCAGTAGTACCAATAACCAGCTGGAGGAAATTGAAGACCCTTTAGATAAAGAGGTACACTCTGATATAATTGTAGATATATCCCGTGAGTCAAATAATATGCTTAGAGTATACCAACTTGATAAGGAGATTCGAATCTGGAATATGTCTGCATGACCATTGGTACTTCTTATGCCAGAGTAGATATGGTAGTACTGGGTTTCTTGCTTTCAGCATTAACCATAAGGATATATTTGTATAAGAGACTGGAATTGTTAAGTTAGGTCAGTCAACTTGAACAGATTTTTCTACTGCTTGATATTATTATTTAGGCTAGAGTGGCTTGCCTCTTCTTATTTTAGTTTACCATTCTTGACTTGTGGTCAATCACTTCACTATCATTGTGCAAAATGTCTGCCAGAATTGCTATTTCAACCTGTATTTAGCCATTCAAGTTTTAGCCAGTCTGTAAGGGTTAATCATATGCTATACTCGCAGAATATTTTTTAGTTCCTCAGGTACAACTATATTCTACTATGACCAGACCAGCCTGCCCCAGGGGTCTCAGACCTTCAACACGTTATATTTTATTGTCATTTTGCCCGCCAGTTCAGTGTAAGAAATGTACATCACATCAGATCCTGTGGACTACAAGTATGAGTAGTAACTTCTGGAAAGCACTGAACAAAAGCAGTCGAGACAGGATTATAATTCTGGCCTCCAACCTTTACTGTCTCAATTGTAGTCCTCTAATTTGATATCCATAAAGTATTTCTTATTTGCTTTGTTGCCTCCCTTTAGCCTTCCTAAACCAATATAATTAGATTGTGGTTTTCTCTTAAATTCATCAGATAATTCAGTCACTAATTGAGTAACTTACCAAGAACTCACTAGATATCCTTCAATGAATGCCTGTTACATTAACATTAATATTGTTCTTTTTACTACGCTTTTAGTCTCGGTTCTACTGTTTATGGTTCCGGACGCCTAGAGTTGGGACCACTTTTCTCACAAAAAGTGACAGTTTTCAATGTCACCATTACCGTAATGCTTGAATTTATATTTAGTCATACATGTTAATAATGCCAAGACAAAAAATCAATATTCCAGAACAGTAAAACTCAAAAAAGGCGGATAACTATTATCCTATAATATGAAAATACCAGGTATTCTTATGATACTATTAGTGGGTTTTACGTATGATAAATGCATATCAGAACAATATTGCCTATGGCTCTGAGAACTTAAGTTAAAAGATATGTATTTACAAGATATAGTTCTAATAGAAGAATTGCAGAGTCAGATCTTCAGATTAGCTAGTTCTGACTCTGCTTGCCAATTATGAATATTTTATTTACCCTGATTTACCATATATTATTTCACAAATTAACATCTATCAATATGCTGATTTTATTCTATTGAAAAATCTTATCTTAGCCATATTAACCCATATAACTAAACATAAATTCATGCATTATAGTGATGGTTATATTCAAAACTGTCACACTTTGTGTGAGAAAAGTGGTCCCATCTCTAGTCTTCCAGAACCATACTCTCAATATTTTCCCATACAAATATTAAATTCTGATTCGTATAAATGCTTCAAATGGAAAAGTATCATAGTTTATCGTATACCTTGCTGAGTATATAGATTTGTCAATATGTGTAAAAGTGCCAGCTTAAGAAGGTTTGTAATACTATATTTGAAAACTAAACATATTATTAGTAAGTATTTTTCAAGCTGAATAAAGGAAATAGTAGTAAGTAGTTATAGTGTGCCAGTGGAACATATGTTGAAAGCAAGAATAGTGTATGGGGAGAGTAGTAAGGTCAAAGGAATATAATTGGAGAAGATAACAAGTATATTTAGTTAATATACATATTGTAAAGGGAGGTGAGAATGTAAAAGATATAAGTAAAAGGGAGCAAGAGGTGGGGAACTCATATAAGATGAAGAGGTGAGTAATATAAGTATAGGAGGTAGGTTAATTGATGTAAATGGGATATAGAAAGTGGAAGTTGGGATAAGAAAATGAAAAGCTATATGAGAGAGTATGACAGGTGGATTGTATAAGACAGGGGAAAGAGGTGTGAGAAATATAATATCTGTACGAGGTATGTGAGAGGCTGAGGTATATGAAATAAGTAAGATAGGACGATTCAGGAGAGAGGGGTGGATAAAGAACTATGTTTGGAATGAAACAAGATATTCTGAATGAGATGGTTGAAAGAAAGAGGGGAGTGAGTAGATGAAAGAAAAGAGTAATGGAAGAAAAGGATTATCCCTTTCAGGGTGAGAGATATTATCTCCACCTACTATTAACTGTTGTCCGAGGAGGTACAAGCCTTGAAAATCTCAAAACAGTGGATAGTATGGTGTACCCAACATTCAAAGGTGCATGTATTGCTTTGAGATTGTTAGAGGATGATGGCAAGTGGGTAGCCCTCTTTAGAGAATGTGACCAGTTTATGACTAGTAGAACCTTACGACATCTATTTGCTTTGGCCTTGCAGTATACAACTATTAGCAACCCACTTGCCATTTGGGCAAAATTTTGGCCAAGTATGTGTGATGATATTGCACATATCTTGGCTACTGGAAGAGTCCCAGTACCCCTTGGAGCAGAGGAAATTGAAGGCAGAATTGACTCTGACTATGGTCTCTATCTTCTGCAAGAGTACTTGAAGGAATTTGAAAAGTCACTATCAGAGTAAGGGTTGCCTGAACTACGCCTTTCATGGGTTACACAAAACCTAACTTCAATAATCGAATAATTGAGGAAGAATTAGCCTATAATCCACACCAGGAGGAGGAAACTTACATTATAATGCGAGCACAGCTCAATCCAGAGCAGAAAAATTGTTTTTCAGAAATATTAAATATTGTAGAAAGATATGAGCAGAATCCTCATGGCAATCATAGGTCATGTTTTTTTCTTCAAGGCGCAGCTGGAACTGGCAAGACATTTCTCTATGACCGTCTATGTAGTTACCGATACACTAAAGGCAAAATTGTAGTCTGTATTTCATCATCTGGTATTGCAGTTCAATTGTTGCCAGGTGACCGTACAGCTCACTTCAGGTTCAAGATTCCCCTATCTAATACACCCAATAGTGGATGCAATATTACAAGCAACTCACCTCTTGTCCAACTTATCAGAAAAATATCACTAATCATTTGGAATGAGGTGCCTACGCAACACAAGTCCTGCTTCAAAGCAGTCAACTAGACCTTGAATGATATATGTCATGTGAGTGATAGTTGTCTGTTTGGTAAAATCCCTGTAGTACTTGGTAGGGATTTTGCTCAAATCTTACCAGTGGTCAGACGAGGTTTACAGCAGGCTACTATTCAAGCCTGTCTTCAGCATAGTTCTATCTGGTACAGATTACAGGTATTACAACTTGAGACAAGTATGAGGATTGAGGCTAATAATTCCAACCAGATCTTCTTCAACTTTCTTAAGAGTCTGGTGAATGATGCAAACATGTATAGAAAGATTAATCTACTAGCCTATATTGGTAGAGTTGAAACAGTGGATGATCTCTGTGATCAGCTCTATCCACAGGCATTGGTAACCGAACCTGTTACATCTCACAGTTCTCTTATTCAAACGGTACTTCTTGCTTTCAAGCATGATACTGTGAATGATTTCAATAATAGTCTTCTAGACAAAATGCCTGGTACAGAACACCACTTTGAGGCTGCTAATAAAGTAGAACTTTGTCAAGAAGCTGCAGACTCTGAACCCTATCCGGTAGAATATTTGCAAAGTATAAACTTGGCCTCAATACCCCCATCCTATCTGAGATTGAAAATTGGAGTACCACTAATCCTCATTCGGAATTTGAGTCCGAAGCATGGGATGTGCAATAGGACTAGATTCAGATTGTTGGGAATTAACTGTAACTGTTTACAGGTAGCTATTCTAGGTGGCAGGTGGGATGGAGTGATTCACCTCCCCCCTCAGATAACGCTTACCACCAGTGATGAGGAGCTCTCCTTCATTCTTGAACACAAGCAGTTCCATGTCCATTTATGTTTTGCCATCACTGTGAACAAATTGCAAGGTCAGTCTCTGAAACAGGTAGGTGTAGATCTTTGTACTGATGCATTTACCCATGGCCAACTTTATGTACCACAGTCAAGAGTGATATCACTGGATGAACTTACTCTATTGCCATCCAGTAATACTCCAACAGTCACATCAAACATTGTATATCCCGAGGTCCTTCTAGGAGATACCTCTGTAATATATATCTCCATTATGACTTCTGCTCTAGCTTGTAACAGGTACAGGTACTATGGTTACTGATGGATTTCCTTTAGGATTAGTTTGATATTAGGATACGAGCCTTTTGGCAGTAGCCTGGTTATGCCGGAGGTATCGTTTGATACCTAGTTTGTTTTATGTTTGGTTTCGGGATACGAGGTTGTGCCTCTCCCTAATTGTGTTTCGGAAGTATCAGTTGATACTCCGGTTGTTTGAAGTTTTGTTTCAAGGGATCCTTTGATACCTTGAATGTTTTATGTATTGTTTGATAGTATCGATTTAATACCATAGTTGTTTTAGGATACCAGCAATGCTTGTAGGAGTAAGGCTTTAGGAAAAGCGGGCCATGTATTTAAAGGGCTGCGTCTTTCAGATTTAGACAGAGCAGACTTCGACAGACAGAGTTTTCAATATACTTAGTTGGATAGTTACCTATTCAGTTCGCCACGATAGTGAGAAGCAGCCAAACACTTCCAGACCTTAGCGATATAGTAACGGGTTTTATCTAACAACCTTTCGGAGCCTCCGCTTGATCAATCCGCCTAGGCCACTCTTTGGCTAGGATTTCAAGTGTAGAACCCGGGACGGTTTCTTCAAGGTTCTCAGTGTACCGATAACCAATAAGGAAACATTACACTTTTTTTAACTTCAACAAGTCAGTTGGAAGTTATATCCGTTAAGGAGCGATCAACCTTAAGGAATACCAACGACAGCTATCAGCAGGCTATACGATATAATCAGCCGCTGAGTGCTGTGGAAGTACTATGATCATCACGAGAAACCCGATAGCAACAGTTGCCCACCATAGAGGACGAACTCAACTTGAGATCAGGCAGATCGCTTGACAGAAGCGAACTAGCAAAACCGTCTGCAAGGTCGATATCCAGAAAGGCTAAGGCTCAAGAAAAGAAGGCTGCAACCTTTAGTATCGACGAGCCTAGCTGACAACTAGCAAGGGACGAGGCTTCTCAGACACTCAAGGAATCTGAAAGTGAAATAGCCAAGGAACGAACGGCCATACCAGGTGCGTTTCCTAAATCACCAGCAAAAGGAAAGAAACCTTTACAGTCAACCTCATCCAAGCACGATCCAAGCAGCGCAAGCAGCAGCAAGTCAAGTGATGATGAGGACGACAAGATGTCGGCATCAGGAACCACCGAGGTACCTGATCGATCCAATGCACCAAGGCTGACTAAGAAGATCCCAGAACCCCGGCGGTTCTCAGGATCAGGAAAAGATAGGGACCTTGGCGCATTCGATAGATGTTATAAAGATGTTCGAGAATATCTACTGCTACACGGTATTACCTCAACTACGGGAGGAAACCCTCGATACTATGGTTTCTATACAGAAGGTAGAGCCAAAGACACATACCGACAAGCCCTGGAACAGTTCAGAGAAACCGACATCACAAGAGACCAACTTATTGGATACCTACGAAAACGATTCCAATCATCAAGATATACGGAGGAGCTTTACCAGAAGTTCCTAGACGTTAGACAAGTCAAGGATGGAGTAGTAACGAACATCTCAGATATAGCAACAGACTTGCTCACCTATTGGTTCAAGTTACCAAAGGACACTATCTCAGATTATGTATTCATGCAAAGATTCTTCGCTAGCATGCATATCAAGCTACACCAGATAATAGAGTCATGGTTTGACGATACAGAAACCATAAACTCAGCAATCCGATATGTGGAAAGACAAGATGCTATGCTAAGAGGAGTCGGAGCATAGAAGAAAGAATCAAAGGAGACGTCACATCACAAGGACCGCAGTCAGAGCAGCTCGAAGCCTACCTATCAGAAGAACGTTAGCGACACAGTTTCCCAGAAACGAAAGGCAAGCGGTGCCTGCTTCACCTGTGGAAAGAAAGGACACCTTTCCCACAACTGTCCTGACAAGAAGGATGAATGCAAGAGGAAAGCGGTTAAGAAAGAATCAACCTCCAACAGAGCTGAGGCTGAAACAAGTGGAGACGAGGTCTACATCAATTCGATTGAAATAGAGACCTACGCCTCATCAGGCAAAACAGCACCTAGTACGGCCAAGGCTAAGAAGGATTTGGAAGGGACGATAAGGATCAACGGTCACGATGCCAGAGTACTGTTCGATACAGGAACTATTGGAGAAGACATCCTTAGCGCGGCGTTTGTTACCTCCCACGGCGTGGAAACCAAAGCGTTAGAAGGTGAACTTCGGATTCTTATGGCCATGAAAGGATCACAATCCACAAGCAGCAAACAAAGCGTAGTGGATATAGAGATTGGAAAAATGCGTACCAGAAACAACAGAATGATTGTTGGCAACCTCACAAAGTATGATGCCTTGATCAGAATGGAATTCCTTTCAAGAAATCAGGCAACCAATGAGTGTGGGAACTCGGCGATACTTTTTCCTAACCACAAGGTTAAGGTAAACTGCATGCCAACTTGTGGGCTAGTGAGGGCAGCAGCGATAGCAACCACAGAGCAGGTCATGGAGATGTTTCCTGAGGTCTTCCCAGACCCAATGCCGGAAAGATTGCCACCATTGCGAGAATACAATCATCGAATTCAGTTGAAGGATAAGGAGAACCTTAAGACGCAACCAACATTCAGAGTTCCGGAAAAGTATGAGCTCAAGCATAAGGAATGGCTTGCTGTGAAGGAACGAGGAGGAGTCATATATCGGAAGGAGGTTCCTGGCGCAGCACCACTGTTTGTCCAAGGAAAATCCGATGGCAGGATCAAACCCCTGGTTGATCTAACTGCACGAAATGACAATACAAGAAAAGATGACACACAAATCCCAAACCAAAGGACGATCCTGAATGCTCTAGGACGATCGAGATATCATAGCAAGATCGACTTGAGTGACGCATACTTCCAGACAACAGTAGAACCAGAATACGAATACCTGAACTGTTTCAAAATACCCTTTGGAGGATTCGTCAGCAAGGTGATGCTGCAGGGTGATATGAACGAACCTGGAACATTCATGCGAATCATGTCACATCTAATGAGGGATTATCTTGGAGAGTTTGTGTGGGTTTACATTGTTGACATACTCATATTCTCGAACAAGGAAGACGAGCACATGGAACACATCAAAAAGGTCTGCATGAAGTTGAAAGAAGCACACTTCTTCACCAGCAGAAAGAAGTCGGAGTTCTTCTCACCTAAGATGAATGTGCTAGGACATGTGGTGGATGATGACGGACTTCACGCCTCACCTGAGAAGATCACGAGAATAGGAGAATGGACTACGCCCAAAGATAGGAAACAACTGCTAGAGTTCTTAGGATTGGTCAACTACATTAGCCAATTCCTACCACCCATTGCAACGATCACTGCACCCCTTACCAACCTCACAGGAAATGCGGAGTTTGTCTGGACACCAACTCATGATACAGCGTTTCAGAATAGGAAGAGGCTTGCAGATGATAACGAGGTTATCAGACCTATTAACCACGAATCTGGAGTACCCATATGGTTAATAACGGATGCGTCAGACACAGGAGTTGGAGCCTGGGTTGGACAAGGTGAAACACCTGAAACTGCACGACCAGCATCCTTACACAGCAGGAAGTTCACTAACACGCAAATGAACTATGGGACAACAGACAAGGAGGCACTGGCAATCATGGATGCCTTGGTAGCATTTGATCACCTTTTTGCAGGACATGAGTTTACGATTGTTACAGATCATCAACCCCTAATGTATCTAAGGACGGATCGAAGACCGACCAGGAAGCACATGAGGTGGCGTACACACCTAGCAAAGTATATGGCAAAGATAGTTTACAAGCCTGGGGCAACAAACTATTTAGCTGACGGACTTCTCCGCCTTTGTCAACATGATACTGGACCAGCAGAATACGCCCAAGACCCTACTGAAGAAACAGAAGACCTCGAAGCTACCAGTACCCACGAAAACTCACCCCATACCTTATTTGCTACTTCATTCTTTTCTGACACCATGTCGCGCTTTGAACACCTACACACTCTGGGAGGCCACTCTGAATGTGGCTCTGATTGCAGTATAAGAGAAGGGCACGATTGGGGAGATATGGTCTCCTCTGGACATCTCAGTGAAGAAGAATTGAACCACTCAGCGATCTATTGGACACCATGCCACAAAGCAGTGTGCGAATTCCATAACAAGAACAGGCTTGCAAGACAAGTCATTACCCCTGAATCTCCTGAGGTGGCGACAATAAGAGCGAGATACTTAGCGGAAGGCAATGAGAGTCCTAGACCCAGAATTGACCTTGACGGAGTCAGAAATGACTAGCCACAGCGCTAGAACATGACAATCCTCTTGCAGAGTGCAGAGAATACGACGGTCATGATCAGAAAGCCCACGATGCCTATATGGCAAAGCGACAGAAACCGCTCTATGGAGGAGGCTTATCCCACTACAACAGAACTGTTCCTACGATTATACCACCTACCCTATCGCAGGATGACCGCATTCTGTATCATGTCTACGGGGATGAAGGAGACTCCTGGCGCGTCGAAAAGGTTCTTGATGAACGCGATACGATTCAAGTTACCACTGAGATGCAGAGCATATAAAAAGAACAACTAGTCGACGCATATAGGAAGGATGAGTTATACAAGTTAGCTCTCGACTCCAGGAAGCCAGCAAAAGGAGGAAGAATGGAACACTATCGCATTGGTGACGGACTGATGTTCGCCACTACCCGCAAAGGACTTCAAGCCCTTTACATTCCGAAAGGCCTTGCAGCAAATAGTCATACCCTTCGAGAACTCGTCATATCGGAAGTCCATCACAAAGGAGATCACAGTGCGGAAAGGAATCGCAGATACGCTACTGAGTTCCATTATTGGCCGGAGATGAGAAAGGATTGAAGAGATTACGTTAGGCAGTGCGAGCACTGTCAGCGGAATAAGGAACGGAATGTCTTGCCCGAAGGCAATGCCCAGATGATGCTGATTCCTCGGGAGATTTTTACATCTTATGCTATTGATTTCACTGGATCTTTCAACAAGAGTAAAGAACCAACAAAAACTTATGATATGGTCTTGGTAGTTGTGGACCGTGCTGTTGGATTCACCTGGTCCATCCCCACTACTGCAGATGCGAATTCAGAGACCACCCTATCCTATCTTCGTCACCACGTATTCACACCCCATGGCACACCTACATCGATCGTTAGCGATGCAGATCCCAAGTTCACTTCACGTTTTTGGCAACAAAGTATGAAGTCGATGGGTATAGATCATATTAAGGCAGTGCCTGGACATCATGAAATGAATGGGCAAGTAGAACGCAAGATCAGGGAGCTCAAGACAGCCTTGAGAAACATCACCAACAAGCAGCAGAATAATTGGGTGAATTCATTGCAGGATATGGCTGCATATACGAATGCTGGACATTCTGATACCATAGACATGTCACCATACAAAGCGGTGTAAGGACGAGACTACCCCTTATTGGCGACCTATAGGATCGAAGGCACGGCTGTCCCAGCGTCTGAGAATTATCCTAAACGACCCCAGGAGCTGAGAAATGATGCATATCAAGCGCTCAAGCTGGCTAGGATCCGCAGCACCAGTGTTGCAGCTATACGGTGGACGACCCACAAACCCATCAGCATTGGAGAATTCCTGATGGTATATGGCAACAGATTTGCGACAGAATCTGGAAGGAGTAAGAAACTCGAGCCACGATGGCAAGAGCCTTTCCAGGTCCTTGAATACGATGAACAAACGCAAAACTATACTGTCAAGATGGACTCAAAAATCTCCGCAGGAAGGAGGCAGTTTTTCACTGTTCAATGGTTAAGAAGTTCTTCCCCAACGATAACGGCAGATTCCCTGGGCGGACTCATGCCAAACCCGCACCCATCCTGGTTGAGAAGATGCCTGAATGGGAGGTTAAGGAGGTGCTGGCCCACCGCGAATGCTATGGCAAGGCCCAATTTCTTGTCAAATGGAAAGGATACCCCAACAGCGACAATAGTTGGGAACCGTTGGAGTGTCTCGAGACTGCGATGGACCTTGTGCAAGCCTGGTGGACTGACAACATGCCTGGAGACAAGTTTCCTGTCGAAACAGGATTTATTACCATGTACTATACCTCGACGACACCTAACTGGACCCAATTCGAGGACGAAGGGCCAGTTGATAGTGACTTTTTCAAGCTCTATTTCGAGAGCGAGTATGACAACTCAGGATCTGAGAATTGTGGACTTATTACGAGTTGGATTTAGGTTTAGTTTGATTGATGGAAACAGATGTTTAGTTTCGGGGGTGTAACCGGTACAGGTACTATTGTTACTGATGGATATCCTTTAGGATTAGTTTGGTTTTAGGATACGAGCCTTGTGGCTGTAGCCTTGTTATGCAGGAGATATTGTTTGATACCTAGTTTGTTTTATGTTTGGTTTCGGGATACGAGGTTGTGCCTCTCCCTGATTGTGTTTCAGCAGTATCAGTTGATACTCCAGTTGTTTGAAGTTTTGTTTCAAGGGATCCTTTGATACCTTGAATGTTTTATGTATTGTTTGATGGTATCGATTTGATACTATAGTTGTTTTGGATATGAGCTGTGCTCGTAGGAGTAAGGCTTTAGGAAAAGCTGGCCATGTATTTAAAGGGCTGCTTCTTTCAGATTTAGAAAGAGCAGACTTCAACAGACAAAGTTTTCAATATACTTAGTTGGATAGTTACCCATTCAGTTCGCCACGATAGTGAGAAGCAGCCAAACACTTCAAGACCTTAGCGATATAGTAAAGAGTTTTATCTAACAACCTTTCGTAGCCTCCGCTTGATCAATCCGCCTAGGCCACTCTTTGGGTAGGATTTCAAGTGCACAACCCGGGACTGTTTCTTAAAGGTTCTCAGTGTACCGATAATCAATATGGAAACATTACATAGCTAATCATTATATTTCTACAATATATTAAATATCAGGCTATGATCTGAATGCACTACAGCTTGCTGTTAATAATGGTACACTTATACTAGAACTGTGTTACTCTCCTTGCTTATTTCTTCTTTTCATACTGCATATCCTGTGGAAGTACTCTTTTTCCATAACAGCATTTTTCCCTCATATTCCGAGGTTTTTGACTGAATGGTTTTAATGAGGCTTTCTATATACTGTTTGCATTTTTTATCTTTGTTCAATAGCTGCTTCTAAATATATACTACATCCATCTCTTTATTGTTTATATACTTTGTTCTTACATAGTCAACTAATTATTTATATTATTATCTCAATTCCTGCTATGTATACCTATTATTATATCAACCACAACACACAGGACACGTCCTGAAGGTCTTGAGGAGGGCTGCTAATATAAAGTATTGTCCACTGCCAGGCTGGATAGTGTGCATGGCGTACCATGTGATAAGTATATGTAGTTTAGACATGCTAAGAATTAAGGGTCTTGCTGTTCCTGTAGGGCAAGGAGTGATAATATTAGTTTATCAGGTCCCTTATTGGAAACATTATCTATAGTATAGTTTCACAACTTGAAGACGAGACAGAGTCCACCTGTTCACATAAAATCTGCAACAATTTTTGAGGTATGATAATTGAAATGTGATTTTCCGCTCTCAAACACCATCGATACTCTCACATGCTATGACGATGATATGTAGTCAGCTGAAAGCCATGCCATCTAGACCTGGTGTGCAAACTCATTCAGAGACCTAGGTCTCTTTTCCATTAACTACCCCCTAGGTCCTCTTGCGCAAACCTTTCTATTGCCTAAACTTGCACATGGGCTCGCTATGCCGGTCGCTCACTATGGCGTGGAAGACGTTATCTTTTTATTCAGTAAACAATGCAAAGAAGTTTGGTAAAGGAAGGGAGAGAAAAAATAAAGAATTAATTAGTTTAACCCTTCTAGTATTTTTCTAGACTTCCCTTACAATTTTTTAGTGATTTTTAGCTTAAAAACATCCCACGGAAGGTCATCCTGAGGGTGGAAAATAAATATAAGATGTTGACTGCATTTACCCCTCCTTTTTCGCTATTTAATTGTGGCCGAAGAGAATGATAGTTCCATGCAATGGTTTTACTTTTTCGACGGTATATTTCCTGGTGTCCATAAGGGTAAAAATTCTTATTGGGGATTATCTGTGCACACCTGGGACCCCGTACTAAATTTGGACTCAAATGTTCGGGTTCAATATGCCTGGGGCGTGTAAAGGTCTTCTCTATATTATATAGTGACGTTTACCTAAAAGAGCAAAAAAAACCCTGTTATCATACCATTACCTCCGTCGGCAAAGAAAAAAAGCACAGTTATGGTTAGCTCACCAGCCTAAACGTGGGGGCCGCAAAGACAAGGGTGAACGTTTGCCCTTATTTTTATAGTCTGTTCTGTCTTACACCCGTAATTTGCGTACTGGTGGTTGCACGTTAGGATGATAGAAGAAATGCTAAGGATGAAAGAGTATTTTTTCTTTTTCGCAAATGCCATCATTGGCGTCATACAGTTAGCAGTTGAAAGCTGTCAAAAAAGCAATTGGTTGCTTGTTTGTTGATTGGATAATAATACCGGATACATGAGATGTAAGCCACCGTGCTCGCTTGCTAAACACGTGGAAATGAGTTCTCTTCGGGTTACTATCATATACTTAATACGTAGATTACGAACTACACTAGTAGAAAACATCTTCAGATTAGCCCGGGAGACGAGACACGCGAGGTGTGGATTCATTGTCTTTCTCCAGCCCCCACAAGTGTGACCTTTCTCCCGCCTTCGTCATGTGCCATCACTCGAGGGCACAGTCTACTCAAAACCTGCCTCCCTCAGGTGAGCTTAAAATAAAATAAAAAATCTCCACAGCATCACTCTGAAGCGGCCTCTGCAGCATCGATTCACTCCAGCCCTGTGACCTAGCTTCCATGCAGTGCCGGCATTTGCAATTCCAGGCAACCAAACTACCGTGAATCCTCCTGGCCATTTAAGGAAGATAACGGGCCCGCGCATTGTACTATACTGACGAATGCCTGGGCTCTTCTTCTGTCTATATAATATGTTTTATTTTTATTTTTATTTCACATTGCTATAACGCGAGCTCCAGGGGCCAAAGATCGCCGGGCGTCTGGATACCCATTCCACTAGAATTTAGCAGCCCCTGGAGCACAGAGGGTTAGGGTTCTATGGTAAGTGCCCGTTACGAGTCGTCTCAGAGTTCAACTCGACATATACTGATTGTACCTAGCAGAGTCTGTCAGTGTAACGTGGAAAATTCAAGGCAGAGTGAAAGGAATCTCCCCTACTGTATAGGGGGGGCATGGCTGCGAGCATACCAAAATCGCTACCCCCATACCCCAAATACTCTGACCATGCAGCAATCCCGAACTACCTCCATAGATTGAAGTCCTAACGGCACTTGTTGGTGACACGGCATCGTTGAAAGCTATAGATAGACAAAATCCTGAGCTTAAATGGACAACGGATTAACCGATACTCCGGGTGGAAGCTGGGGGTTTGTGCGGCTTCCAATGGTACACGTCACATGCTATTCTGATTCCGTCTACAAACATTTCACAACCGGGCCGGGAAACTACTGCGAGCCTAATGAAGTAACACTGATAATACCACGATACAACTATATTTAAGTCCCGCCCCACCCGCTAGCTTTCCGGCACTGTTGCGGCTCTCAAAGGCAGGGGGTGTCCTGCATGGGCACAGAGCCTCCCCCCCCCCTGGGTAGTTATCCTTCATCCTCTATCACCTGATTTTGTCCCAACAATATTTGGCACTACAGTACCAACGGCAATGCGTTTTAGGATTTAGTAGCAAATGCCACCTACTGATGAAGAGTTCCCCATCATCAGTCCCCATTGCCATTCCTGTCACAAGTTGACTTTCAATCCACAACACTATGTGCCGCATAGAAATTGACACGGCGCGTGTTTTTTGTTTTTTTTGCACAACTTTGGGCTTTCTATCTCAGGTTTCAGCTCGCCATGGGTCGCTTCTGGATATGCAGGATGAGTGCCAGATTTCACCCGCAGCTAGCATGCCCAAAATGCTTCAACAAATTATCTCGGCTGGGGTGATTTCTTATGATTGTCAAGTAGCCCCCCCCTTGGCACGCTAAACCCTCCTGGGTGGCGCATACTTAGGCATATTGGCGCCATTTCATAGCGTCCGGAACTGCAACATAGCTGGCTGGCAGTTCAAGGGCGGGCTCAACTCAACACTGGCCTTTTTTCCTTGTCCAACAAACATTCGACATGTCCACAGGAATTATGTGAGTTCTTCTCTATTCCGACTCAATCGAACCCAACCCTGTGCCAGTTGATTGGAAAGGTGGCCATTTTTGCTTTTTCCTTCTCTCCAATCACCCCCCCTCCCCTCCGCTGCTACCCTCACCAGCTCCACCCCTCTCCTCTGTGGAGGCTCCGCCCAAACAAACCTCCCCGACTGGGACTGCGCTTGGAAATCCGGTACGCCTTGCTTTCACTGCATACAATACTATTCCACCATCTCCATACCACAGGCCGCAAGCTCCAATGGCCTCGCTTTCATCACCACCGCCGCATCTCGCCCACTGCACACCCTACTGCACCTCCGATCCCGTCCTCGGACATGTCCTCGTATTCTTCAACCCGCACTCCTCCTCCTCCTCCTCCACTTCCGTATCCCGTATAGAAGCTCATATTCTCACTTGCGCTGGCTTGCAATCATACCCAAAACTTACGCTATCCCCTTCCTCTCCACTATACGCAGCCGTGAACCACCTTCCATCCCCAAAGCAGAACCATGAAATCTACAGAGGCCTCGCGATCGCCGTACTAAAGTACTTTTCAGAGCTTCCCAAAACCGTAAAGGAAACAATTCTCAAGAGCAAAAAGAACAATGTTCTCCCGAACGGGGAAGCCCAAGCCGTGGCTTTCGACGAGATGCATGCTGGGGACCTGGCCGCGCGCCTGAAGGAATTGGAGTTGGAAAGCTTGCTCACCGACCTTAATTCCGCTTTGGCAGAGCGCTTCCTGACATGGCTGGACATCGACCTTGTGCTTCGCTCGCCCGCTGACGTTGAGCCTGACGCCGTTCCGGAGGCGGCTGAAAAGTTGCTCGCATTGTTTGGCCAACCTACACATCTGCCTTTTACAAAGTTAAAGCGCGCACAGAGTAGGCCGGCATCTTCCAGACCGAGGCCCCCGAAGGATTCTGCAGAGGGGATTGAACGTGAACTGGAACAATTGCGCATTACGGAGGCTAGCTATGTTGGGAAACTGCAAGACCTTTTGGGCAATTTGGTCAAACCACTCAGGGGTCGTGCTTCACAGAGGAAAGGCGATGGCGGGTTTCCTAACGGGAGGGATCTTGAAGCATTATTTCCACCTTCGTTGGATAGAATACTTGAGCTTAACACGGCTTTTCTCCAGGAAGTCGAAAAAGGTGGTCTCCCGGAAGTCGCCGATTGCTGTTTGAGGAGGTTCCCGGATTTCAAAGAATCTTACGGGGAATATATCCAAGCTAGCTCCGAATTTCCCCAGCTGCTTGCCAGATTTGCTAAGGATAGGCATTCTTCTTTCTCCAAGAGAGTCCAACAAGCCGGAGAGCAAAAGTTAAGATCAATGATCATTGAGCCTGTGCAGAGATTACCGAGATATACCCTCTTGATTGATAGCATCATCAATTTGCTTGCATTCGACGACCCTTCCCTGCCGAAGCTTATCGACGCGCGCGAGATAATCACCGAAATATGTTCACTCCAATCTTCCGATAAGGATGAGCGCTCGAAGACTACGAAGCGTCTGCAATCCATCGTGGTTTCTTGGCCACCCTCACTTCGACTTCCTGGGCGACTGATCACAGCATTTGACTTTCTGGATGTATTACCCCCGTTCAATGATAGGACATCCGAAGCTATCCCTTCCACGATATTACTCTTCCCCGACCGTCTACTTATTCTACGGAGACCGAAACATACGTCCATGCAGGCGAGAGCGATAATGGCTGAAATAGATAAACCCGGGGGAGGAGGCATAAGTAATTACGGCAGCGGCACTAAGCGGGAAGGCCTAGGTTGTGACCTGCAGTTTGCTGGTTGGATGGACCTGGCCGATGTGAGATTTTCCGAGAGCGATGGGGGGGGTGTTATTTGGATGACTCTTGCCCGAGACTTGAGAGACAGCTGGGACGTGAGGGCAGGGGGGATGGGGATCAGAAGACTTAGGCTTCTCAATGCTTATGAGGGACGAGCGACCAAGTTGACCGAAGACATTGTGAAGGCTAGACTTGAGGGGCGCGTACTGAATGGCAGAAAAGGCCTTATTGGATTGAGAGAAACCAAGGTAGAAGGTCTCGGATTGTGGGCTTGTGTCTGGGGGAACGAAGATAGATATACAGCCGAGGGCAAAAAGGGAAGTGTGCTTGTATACATCGACGACGGTGGCGGCGGCCTTGGGAGCCCGGGGAAGACCGGAAAAGAGTTGGCAGCGGATGTAGGGAAGGGCGGTGTTGATATAGCTGTTAACGTCGAGGCTATCATGGGCAATAAGCTGAGAGTAGAATTCCGCAGTTGGAATGAGTATTCCTCAACTGACACCGTTTCCCGCGAGGAGTTCCTGGCTGTGTTCACGAAGCGCCTATCTTCAATCGTTAGACTCCACTCTCTACCCCAGCACCCCCCCCTGACCGCGCCCTTGATGTCAGCAAACAGAAAGCTGCTACGATCTCTAGGCGTCCCGTTTGATGGTGAGAGTAGGTTTAGTAGGCTCAGACCTCCCAGTCCTGTTAAGCTTCTTTCCTCCGTATTCGGAAGCAGCAACAGCAATAGTCCGGGTACCCCTGGAAGCCCGAGCAAATCTAGGCAATTGATGGATAGAAATCAGAGCCAAATGCTACCTCCCAAAATGCTGGACCGTAGTTCGACAATGCTGCAAAAACGTTCGACGGTACTCGGGATAATGGGAGACTGGAATGGTGAGCCGGATGAAGGTGACTTGGAGATTAGCTCACAGAGTATAACCATGCCTAGTGAGAGCCCATTGAAAAAGCTGGAGGAGACCTTGAAAGGCTTCGTGAAAGCATTGAAGAAGCTCTCATCCACTGAGCACTCGGATTTGATGCCTCTCAGGAACATGCAGGGTATAGATGATGCAACAGTAGAGGGGTTCCTAGGAATGATGCTCACGGACCCGAAAACCGCGAGGAATGAGAAGGGGATGGGGATCGATATTGTCTTTGACGCTTTCAGGAGGTTCCTGAGGAGGGAATGGAAAGATGGGATGGGGAGTGTTATTGACGGCAAAGGACTTGCTGAACTCCGCTCAAAGAGCGATACTCTCTATCCTGGTGATTTCGAGGATTTTTTCAAAACCTTTGTCCTCGATTGGGCTCCTCAGAATAAACGAGCTTTCAAGACGCTGGTGCTGTTGTTAAGGAGCATGCAGAATAGGGTCGAGAACCCCGACGATAAGGGTCTCCTGACAAAAGCGTTCACTGAACTCTTGGTTGAGGATGAAGACCCATTGGAGTTCATGCCTCTTGTAGACAGACTAGTGGAGGAGGCAGACAATCTCTTTAGTGGTAAATATCACCCTCGTCAAGAAATTTGGCTTGAAGCTAACAGGATGGTAGAGCCGCTTGTAATAAACAACGGGGAATTCTGTCTCCCCAACGGTAATGTAGTGCCTAAGAGAAACAAATCTATTCACTCCGGCTCGAACTATTCCACTGCGTCCCTGAGGAAGCGATTTGGCTTAACCCATACCTCCTCTGCGCGTGACCCGACCAGGGGAGAACACCATGGTGATTCACCAAAGGGTGCTTCTGTCTGGAGAACTTTGAGTAAGAATTCCCGCAGAGAAGAACTACAGAAGGGCCATATCTCGAGGTCGAAATCGACAGACTATGACGCTAGAACATACCACCTCCCCAAGCGGCCAACGTCGCAAGACCGCCTAACAGCATTTTCCACTTTTACGCCTCTTCCGCCTTCACCGTCATCGCCAATGCGTCCACTTTCTGCTACCTCTGGGCCTACCCATCTTGCGGGCGGTAAGCCTCTACCACCTGGACCTGCGGTCCGAAAGAAGAGGAGAAGCTCCCTGAGCGATTTAACGACCCATCGGGACTACCAGCAGATTTTGCCGGCCCGAGTAAGCCCTGATCTTGAGAAGATGACAACCCCTACAAAGTCCGGCATCAGCGGGCTTAAGGACGTTGAGAATTACAGGGCAGAAAGTCCAAGTCCTTCTCAACTACCAAAACCGATTGGGGCCGGGACTCCAAGCCGAAGAATGAGCAAAGACAGAAGCGAGATACCCGTTAGGAAATCGCTTGGCATGTCCGGCTCCCCTGGCCCCCAAAAGTTAAAGATGCAGAGCACCCAAAAACTGAGAGAGCGCCTTCAAAACGAGAAGCAGGCGATTACAATGGTTGACCAGAGTCTTCAGCTCGAAATTGATAAGATCGGTGAAGAGCTGAGTCTCGCGACCAGGGTTTCGTCGCGTGGAGTCAAGGAACTCACAAGCCGTCTTGAACAGGTTGAAACACGTCTTCCTCAGATTAACGAACTCAATGCCAAGTACGAGGCGCTTAAGAAAAGCTCTAATACGGCGCTAGCCAAGAAGGATAGAGAATTAGAGGTCTTGGACAAGGACTTTAATGACTGCCTGAACGAGAATGACGTAATGTTTGAGAAGTTCAACGAAGAACTGGTCAAAATATCCAGTGGCGTGAAGGCTGGGAGAGATGTTGAGCTGTTGAAGATTTTGCGAGACGTGAGGGCTGAGCAAGGAAAGTTGAAGAGGGACAATATGTGAGTGCCGTTGTCCTCTGGGATATGCACCCCTACGTTGAATCACGCTAACAGAGAATCTAGGAAACTGAGGAGAGAGAACAATTCCTTGAGGGCGCAACTGGGGGATAATTGATTATCATTATTTTCCTGCAGATAACGCGACCGGTGGCATCTGTCTATTTCATTCCGTGTCTTTGTTTTTTTCCTTCGTCTTTCCTTCTCCGGTGCATATTAGGATGGATTAGTCTTGTTCTTCGTGGCTTTTTATGTTTTTCTAAGCATAGGCGTTACATTTCGATATCCTTGCGTGAACAGTTTATATCCTCTTGCGCTGTGGACATAAGTATTTTTCTTTCACTGGCTTCGTGTATGATAGGCTGCTTTTCGTGTACTCATGGGGGGGGCGTTCATGAAGTAGCGATAGATACCACGAAAAATGCGCCGTTTAGGCATTAATGCAGCTTCTATGTTATCGATACAGAGCATTAAATACGTGCGAGTGCGTTGCGTTGCTGTGCGATGGATGGACAGACAGGCTGTTTGTTTGCCGCCCTGTCTCCGGGTTCCTGAAAAGCTTGGGTTGAGGCTCGGCACGTCTTGCTTGTGACTGGTGATTTTAGGTTCCTACCGTATAATCTCGTGAAATCCACTATCTCCGAGCTGTGACGAATATCCCTGTAAATCGCGACATCAGCCCACGATAGGTTTAGTTTGTCAAGCTAACGAGATCCAACAAGACAGAATGACTCAGGCTATACCGTGTCAGGAAAGCACTAATCCTTCTTGGGGACTTTTGACTGAGAATCCGGAGATTAGGAGCTGATGGAGATAGTGGATTTCACGAGATTTTACGGTATCCCTCCTCCTCCTTCTCATCCAAGCAGACGGATTCTATCTTACACACTCTCTCTCTCATCGGGCAAAGCCAAAACCAAAAATGTGCGACGTGATTCAGGCTAGACACACCTTACGTCTACAGGAAAACACAGAAATGCCGACTCTGTCTGTCACCGACCAAATTTTGAAATCGATTGCCGACCTATCCGAATGTATGGACAACCGGTTCATCGATGTCTCTCAACAGTTGAGCGAGGTTAAGGCAGATGTTGGCCAGGTTAAGGCTGATGTTCGCGAGATTAAGGCCGATGTTGGCAGGGTTAAGGCAGATGTTGGCCAGGTTAAGACTGATATTCGCGAGGTTAAGGCCGATGTTCGCGAGGTTAAGGCCGATGTTCGCGAGGTTAGGGCCGATGTTCGCAAGGTTAAGGCCGATGTTCGCACGGTTACGGTCGATGTTCGCAGGGTTATCCACAATGTTCGCGAGGTTAGGACCGATAGTCGCGAGGTTAAGCTGGATCTCGGCCAGGTTCAGCAGCAGCTTGGCAACATTGATGAAAAGTTCGGACAAGACCGATGAAAAGTTCGACAGGGTCGACAACCAGTTTGACAAGACGGACGACCAGTTCACCAAGGTTTATGACCGTTTCGATTCTATCGATGAAAAGTTCGCTGAGACCAATATCCGCCTCTTTCATATCGATGCGGGTATCGCTGAAATCAATAACCGCCTACTAGGTAAAACCGAAAACCCTTTGGAAGAAGGGTTGAACTGACGTACGTGCAAATGTAGCCCAGGAGGAGTCGGACGATATGGAATTAGGCCATATTGATAAGAAGCGTCGTCGCACCTAGGAGAGGTCTGTGGGATCGAAGATACGGGTTCGGTGGATGTGGCACGACTGGGTTTCTCGGTTTCATTCCTTTAATTCTTTAACTGTTTTTCAATAGATGTGGCACGACTGGGTTTCTCGTTTTCATTCTTTCAATCCTTTAACTGTTTTTCCTCTCTTCCATCTGAAACATACAGTTGAAGCTACTAAATACTTGCTTGGAATTGGGTTTATTTGCGAACGAGCCCAGGAATTACAAGTCGAGTTTAATTCTGGGCGGAAATCCATTTCTCCTGTTTAGCTTTGGTAGGGCCTTAAATTTTTGTTCATGGAGGGTCCCAGGGGTGATACAAACTTTATATACTAGCAGCGCCATTATTTGTACAAAGACATGAAGGCTCGAAAGAAAGAAAAAAACGGGGAAATTAGTCATCGACTAGTGGTAACCATAGCCCCCTCTTCTCCGTTGATCTCTTTTTCAACTTCAACAGCTGTAGTTGATGAGGCGGGTGACACGCCGGCTTCATCCTTTCTTCGATAGTAAAGCACCACGTCTCCGTGGGCTTTCCAGACGTAGGAACGTATGGTCGCCAATGTCATGGCTGGTGGCACAACCTGAACCTTAAGTAAGTAGATTGGCATCAGAAAAGGGTAGATGACACAAACCTGGTGGTGGCAAAGAAGCTCCAACCAGTCCTCTGGCTTTGGAGGGTCCTGGCCTTCTTTGATCGCAGGGGCGAACGAAGGTGTCATGAAAGGGGGCTCCAATCTTTCTGCGACATAAGCGGCAATCTTTTTCGCTCTTAGCATGCGATTTGCGTTTAACCTAGAATTTTTGCCTTCGCTTTACCGGATGTCAGCACTTGATGTGGTCGACCTGTGTAGGCGACTGGCGGAGACAGAGCGACTAACCTTCCAGACTCACTGGGTAGATGGGGGAGTTCGTCCTGCCATGGTATTAAGACAAAGCTTACTTTAACTGTATCCTTTAGTGGGATACGGTTGAGGAGGATAAGGTCTCCTAACCAGGCTGGGGCAAATTTCTCGAGCAAGTCTGCATCCTCGCCAACGGAAGAGACTGTGCCCCTGTACAGATCTGCAACCCCTCCCAAATCAAGTCTGTCCTCTTGAATAATGATTGTAGTATTTCCGGGGGGTTTTAAAACTGGCGTTTCGAGAGGCAAGCTAGGAGCGATGCTGCTCCTGAGGGGTTCGCCTACCCTTTCCCGAACCTGAATCTCATAAGATCCCCGGATCTTCCTCAAGACACCCAGGAGCGTGTCTTCTAAGGGATCGGGCTTATCAGATATCGCGGATTCATCTTCCGACGGCTTTTCGTCGACTGTTGATACAGTGGGTTTGTTTGTCATGTCCGTAGAGGCAGAACGGCCCAATTTCCTAGTTCCAAACGATCTCCATCTGCCAAGAAGCGATGAATCCTTTTCTTCCTTTTCTTTGTCCGCTGTGGAGGGGGTTGCGGGGGCATCGTCAACTGCTTCGCCGAGTGAGGGGCCGGATGAAATCGGTTTGTTTGGCGTTGCGTTATTTCCTGTTGAGAAATAGTCACCAGTAGTTGGTTTATCAATTGACCCCCTTGTGGTTGGAGAAAGAGAAGCTCTCGGCCCACTCTCTTCTTCATTGGTGGTGGGTAGGGGCGTCGCCTCTCCAGCATGTGCAATATTGGCGGGCCCAAGGGCTAGTGCAGGAGTTGCAAGACCGATCGCCATACCCGGTGTTTGTGGAAACAACGAAAACCCGTTGTACGCCTTAGGAGTGACAGCGCCAGCCCCTCCAGGAGATTGGGCGCCGATCTCAGATGAAGAGAAAGTAGCTGGTGGCATCGAGATCTGTGGGGGCGCATTGGCACGCCGTATTTGCTCACGTGCCTCTCTATCATTATCGAGTTTTTTCCTGCAATCTTCATCGCGGGCGATCTCTTCGTTAATGAGATTGCTAAAGAGATAACGAAGGACCCATTTGCCAAGGTTAACTGAAAAACGTTAGCGACGCCGTAGCTCCAAAAATGGGGCGCGTAAGTGGCCCTTACTTCTTTGATCATCCTTAAATTCCACTGCATCTTCGATGTCGGCCTCATCGGCATACATCTCAGCGTCGAAACAGTAGTTTTCTTCCAAGACACAGGCCAGTCGGCCTGTTCGAGTGTCGATCTGACACCAGTTCGCCACACTTTCAATGGTGTTTGTCTCGGCTGCAACATCTTCGAGATGCCTTTTGCCAAAGGACTTGACTGGCATGCATTTCAGTAAATCCCACATCATCACCTCACCCGCCGTGTCCAAGGTTAAGACCCTCTTTCTGTCATTTAGTAAGAAGTGCTTTATTAGACCGTGCTGTCCCTCAATGGTTTCGTCAGGAAGCTCGTTTACGGGAACCAGGACTCCGGGATCAGCGTCGAGAATAGTTTCTGATATTGAAGCTTGTCGGGCATTAGGTATCGAATACACGGTGACAGCATCAGGATCCCTAACATTGGAGGGGAACGAGGATGTTGTTGACAGTCTCAGTAGGGCATTTACGGGAATAGTTGACTGTTTTAGTCCAGCGGTCGTCGGTGAGCTTGGAGCGCCTGGTGGCGGAGGTGGATTTATGACCCTTGGCTTAGTGCTGGCCGATGAGGTTAGCCTGGGTCGTGTTAGATCCGGGCCAATATCTATATTGGTGTCCACGTCTAGCCAGCGACTTATACTAGAACTTTGAGTTGCAGTCCAGAGGTAGTCACCACAAGCAACTACCTTATTCACGCCTTCTTGGTCCTGACAAACTGCCACACATATACCCTCCTCTATCTCAGCCACATTTCGGACATCAGTCTTGGCTACCAATCCTGAGCGATCGCTAGAATGGAAGATATCCAAGTTAGGATGAGAGGAATAGAGTGACCAAACACTATCGTTGTGCATACTCAAGGTATGGATACATCTTCCGGCAGTCAAACTCCACATCTTGATTGTAGTGTCGGAGGAGGCAGTTAATATAATATTCCCCTGCTGGCTAACAAGAATTGATCGCACGTTGTCGGTGTGCCCAACAAACTTTGTGATCCTTTGACCTGATCGGGGATCCCAAACACGGACCACGCTTTCAGGGCCACCACTTGCTATGATACCTCCTCCAATCCCCAGTGAATATATCGAGCCCTTAGGATTAGTGCCCTCATCGCCCACATCAATTTGTAACTTCTCACCGCCCCCGTTGAGGTCCCAAATCATGATTTTTCGGTCTAACCCCCCGCTAGCCACCCAATCCGAGTGTTCATCAGGTGTCGCAAGACATTTGACGTAGTCAGTATGGACGCCTATTGTCTTCGGTGGTAATTGATCGGCTGCATGAGGTCGCCAGAGCTTTACTGTCAAGTCCGACGAAGCAGATACGAGAGCGGCGTTAGAGTGACAGAGCGCAAGGTCGTTAACCCAGTGGGTGTGGGCCTGGGCCTGTGTGCAGAAGGTAGATGGGGGAGGAGCGGGACGAGGGAGAGCCGCTGAGTTTGCTGCGCCATCTGCGAGATCAACGCCGATTTTCCAAGAACAGATGACTCCATCACGGCCAGCTGAATAGCTTTGCTCCAATCAAAAAAAATATCAGCCAAAAAATGCCCTTAGAAGCTGGCAAGTACTTTTTAGCTGGTCGAGAGTGAAACTTACAGAGTCCCCTGTTTATCGACGGCGAGACTATTGACGCCTAAGCGATGTCCACCAGGAGAGTTCGCCAGTGGCAGCACTGTACTTTAATCAGTGGCTTTGCTTCGAGAGTGCGCGGGGAACAGACCATAGCTGATCCGTTGGCGGGCTTTGCGCGCCATGGACCGATAGAGAGGGGGTGGTGTAAAGGGGTACAGTTTTTACGTTGGAGGGGTGGGCGGAAGCTAAGGGGAAGAGTTGGGGGACGGCGTGCGGAGTAAAGTGGAACAGGTTACCGCAAGCATGGGGGAGGAATGGCTGGTGGGGATGGTAGTGGCATGGCGGAGACAGCAGGACAAGCGCTGGAATTCGAATGCATCCAGCAGATTGCATCTGTGCGCGGACCACTTGAAGACTTGTGCGGTATTTTACTGTACGAGTACGGTACTGGTACCAGATATTTCAAGCGACAGCGAAACTTCGCAACTTGATAGAGGCGCACTTCTCGGACTTGTAAAGCCCACCCTACAATTTCATAGTGTGATATTATAATAGCTTGTATCATTTGGGTATAGCTCTGCGGCGCGTAGGGATGCTGCTGGGCGGAGCGGGGAGTGGGGTGGTGTTAGTCCTTAGGTGAGAATTTCTAGAAGCGCTAGGAGGTGGGTTGGGTAGTTATAGCTTGTCACTCACGTTTGTTTGTCTGTTTTTCCTTCATGTTAATAAGTAAGTTGGGTTTGCGGTAGACTCGGATATGGTGGGATTAGCCTTTTCTTCCAAATTAAATTTTCCATAGGAGTGGTTTCAACACTCTTAATGACACGGTACCGTATTCTATTTCCCAGTTCATGAAAGTGACAAGTAATCTAAAAAGCAAAGACACTGAACTATACAGGCGCTTTTTGTCTCTCCACTACCATCCAATCCAAGGGGGACGGCCAGTCACTTTGCAGCAACAGGTAGGTAATCAACGCACCACACTCATTGGGAGTAAAGTCTTTTGCTCGAACGATAATTTTCTGGTCGTTTCCATGTGCGTGTTTGGAGACTTCATCGTAAAGATGCTTGGCCCGCTCTAGAACCTGATCATACGCCAGACGACGATCACCCACAACTCTGGAAAGGATTTGCTGGAATTTGGGAGTGCCAGCTAGTGCGTTCAGACCGGTCTGTACACCTGCTTCAGGATTGACTTGGATCAACCTCCTATGTTTAGCCTGGTAGACAATCCTTTCTGCCACAGAGTGTTAGTAAGCCCGAAACAGGCATGTATTATTGAAACATACCAAGTGCCCCACGGACGTTGAAATTTCCCGTCATTCTTAGTTTTTCATCAACTTCATTAAGAATGACAGCCTATTAGAATGTTAAAATAGCAAATAAATAAGAGAGGAGATCAACTTACTTGTAAGCGGTTATTTTCAGCAACATGGCCAATAATTTCTCGATAAAGCTTATCCTTGTCTTGTTTTGCATCCATTTCTATTTGTCTAATGCGTTGGTACCAAGTCGCTTCAATCTCCTTGACATTGGCCAAGTGCTCGGAAATTGAAATTTGTCCAGCCTTGACTTTGTGGTGATGTTTGACTGTTGCGGGATTCAAATTGGGGAGAATTGGACGATGGTGGGGAACGGGGTGGGTTCCGGAAGGGATTGCGTCCGGAGAACTGGGTTGGCTCTTCATCAAAAAGGTCAGTAAAGTTAATTTAAGATTCATAGTTGATCAATATCTTATCATACCTGGGTGGTGTGGAACCTGCCCTGAATCCTCCCCATACAAAGGCGAATGCCAGCGGCGGCGGGGTAATGGGTGAGTTTGGGAAACATTTGTTTGACCGGTGATGTTGCAATCGCTCTGGAGATCTCTGCAATTGCTAAACCAGCTGTTTTATCTGCTTTAGATTGATAAAGAGGAGAGGAGAGTGTATAAAACAGCTGCCTGTGGTATAAGAGGGATTTTTAGAGCAAAGGCGTTCTGTGCTTGGTAGCCGACGGCAGACCTGGTCATGATGATAGTAGAACCAGTACTAGGGTATGGAGGTGGGTGATCGGACAGACAGGGATTAGGAAAGCTATATGGGCATAGGTTTCCTAATCCCTGTCTGTCCGATCACCCACCGCCCTACCAGAGTACTTACACCCGAACCGTCTCATGATGAATGAATGGTGTTTCATGTATTAATCTAGGCCTTTCTAGAATGATACAGGCACTAGCATCAATGGTAATGAGGGTGAACCAATCGTCTACAGTAGAAGGCCCGCGACAATGCTGTAATGGTGAGAATGCAGTCACTGAGAAAGTGGACAAACCAAATACCGGTGGGTCTATATTAGGCCGGCTATATCAATCCTGATGGAGTACCGTCAGGTGTACTGTACCTGAAAATGTAGGGACCCTGATAAGGCTCGTTGCAGAACAACGCGTGCATTTATGATTGACGGCGAATCATGTCAAGCCTCGCCCTATGAGGTGGGCTGGAGACCCCTGTCTGGGCTCAGAGATTTTGGTTTGACAGTCTGCCGTGCACCAACGCGGTTTTCCCTTCGAACCGTCTTCCGATCGCCCCCAAACCCTCCACCCAAGGGTTCCCGTATCGAATCTCCATCTCCATCTCCATCCCCTGGCTATCCTCCTCCGCGACTTCCTCACCTCCTCTCCCTTTACATCGACCGGATCCCCGGATTTTCTTCGGCTCTGTTCTTACCCTCATACCTTGTTTAATACTTCTGGAGTCCTTCCTTTTACCATCCTTCCGTTGGCAAGCCAATATATTCAGTAATATTTCTGGCATAACATATACTTTACTGACGGTACCTAACTCCTCACAGCTGCAGTTAACGAGCTCCCCCACCACTTTTTCTCGCCGTCATCGATACCGCAACTATGGATGGCGCTCTTGTCGCCTCCTCCGGCAACAATTCGGTCATATCTCCATCCGCATCGGCTGCCTCTTTGCTCCCACCCCTGAATCCCACTTTACTTGTTGACTATCTTACAGAAGTTCTCTCTGTTACCGTCGGTGCTACTAAACGAGAGTTGGAAGCTCCCGGGAGTCTTCTCTCAGATAGTCGTTATTCCGAGACTTTGCAGAGATGCTCCAGGTTCGCTGCAGAGCCAATTGTGGCGTTGTATGCCTCGAAGGACCTCGTAGAGATTGAAGAATCTCCAAACGATGCCATCTGTGAGTTGGATTGCCCTCGTTTTCCTTTGTTATCATCAATGGTTACTGATAATTTGGTATAGCTGTTTCTGGAACTGTCTCACAATCATACACGTACTCCATTGCCTCAGAGTTATCATCCTTACCATCCACAGTTGCGTCTGTTGCCATTATCAAGCGACCTCAGCCTCTGGATTCCACTATTCCTCTCCATGCCCAAATACAGATTATGAACCTTCCCGGGACAGTGGTGTTGAATAGTAGTGCTCAGGGCTCGGTGTCCCCGTTCGAGATATTGCATTCCGTTGTCCATTTGGCTTTGGGGCCTTACTTCGATGCCTATACCAAAGGCCAGGAAGCTCAGTCTAGCGGGCGGATCAACCGTTTTGCTGATGGTGAAGCCAAGACTGGTATTCCTGTTGCGAAGAAAAAGTTTGCCGAATTAGAGCTCTCCCTTTTACATTTGCAGCAGAATATCGAAATACCGGAGCTCTCGTTGAACCTCCATAATGTGGTGCAGTTGGCTGTGGAAGAGGTATGGGCGGCCCATTATGTAGGATAGTGATATTGTGGGAGACTGACTTAGAATGTAGGCTCTTCTTAAAGGTACGCGGCCTTCGTTGGACCTCATACACGCAAGTTTATTACAAGACAGCACCTTCCTCAATAATCTTCAGTCCATTGTAAATGCTTGGATTAAGTCAATCCAATCGATAACAAAGATGTCCCGAGACACTGAAAGTGGGACTGCTACCCAAGAGATTAATTTTTGGCTATCGATGGAGAGTGCTTTGGAGGGCATAGAGGAACAGCTCAGGAGCGATGGGGTACAGCTTACCCTTGAAATATTGAAGCACGCGAAGCGATTCCATGCGACTGTCAGTTTTATCGCAGACACTGGATTGAAGGAGGCTACAGACAAAGGTAGGTTTTCGTTCTATCCGAGCGCTTAGGCGATTTATATCAAATCCTGCTGACACCCTAATTCTAATAGTGCAAAAATACAACCAACTTATGCGCGATTTTCCCCTTGATGAGCTATTGTCTGCAACAAGCCTTGCGAAAGTTCAAGATGCAATTGTCGGAATTTTTGCACACTTCAACAAAAAATTACGGATATGTCCTTACCCCATTCGGAGGGCACTTCCACTGGTGGAGGCGATTTCGGCGGATTTGGATTCCCAAATCCACACGTTGCTCAGCGGGCGTCGGTTGATGCATTTGGAATATAATGATTTTGAATCGCTGATGAACGTTGCCGAAGGGATCTTCAGGACTTGGGACGATAACACCAAAGAATTTACTAATGTTGCTCGGGATGTAATAAGGAAACGATCTGAGAAATTCGTCCCAGTAAAGATAGCAGCCAGGCACCTCAAAACCCAGGAAAGGTTAGCTTACGTCAAAGGCTTCCGACATAGCCATGAGCAGTTGCAACGAACAATCGCAAACGTCCTCGGCCCTAACTCGTACGAGAATGGTGCCACCAACCCGAACTCGAAGGAGGGGGGAGCCGTGTCGGAAGACATTGGTGATGTTGATGCCGTAGAGGAGGTTTCCCAGGCATATGCTGTTCTAAAGGATGTAGACGTTTTGGATGTTTCGCCCGAAGGTACAGAGATCTGGATCGCGGCGGAGAATGCATACAATGAACGAACTTCTCGTGTGGAGAATTCCATCATTGCCCGATTAAGGGATAGGCTGGCGACCGCGAAGACCGCGAATGAGATGTTTCGGGTGTTTTCGAAATTCAATGCCCTCTTTGTGCGACCAAAAATTCGAGGTGCCATTCAGGAATATCAGACACAGCTTATCGACAGCGTTAAACTTGATATTGCGGCTCTCCATGAGCGATTCAAGCAGCAATATGGGCATTCTGAGGCACATGCTATGGCTCAATTGCATGACCTACCTCCAATTTCGGGCGCGATTATTTGGGCCAAGCAAATCGAGAGGCAACTAAACGCTTATATGAAGAGGGTTGAGGACGTTCTTGGGCATGGTTGGGAGCTTTATCACGAAGGCCAGAAACTACAAGGGGAAAGCACCACTTTTAGAAAGAAATTGGACACACGCCCGATCTTTGATACCTGGTCGAACGATGTGCAGAAACGCAACATATCCATTTCGGGGAGACTGTTCAGTATCACGAAGAATAGAGCCGCCGGTAACTCTTTGGAGCTGGTTGTTAATTTCGATCCTCAGGTCATTGCGCTGTTCAAGGAGGTCCGGAACCTGTTATGGCTCAATTATCAAGTTCCCCATTCGATCAATAGTATTTCCAAGGAGGCGAAGCGCGTTTATCCTTATGCAGTTAGTCTGATGGAAACTGTCCGAACCTTTTCTCAAATTAATAAAACAATATCCGAGATGTCCGATGTTTCAATCCTGCTCAGTGGTTATCAAAACGAGGTCCACAGCTTGATAGGCAAGGGCACCCCCCTGAAGTGGGAATCCTTTGTTCACTCTTACGACCTGCACATGAGGCAACTGCAGTATCTTCCTAATGGAAACATTGATCCTTCGACGTCGTTGCAAGGAAGGGAGAGCAAACATGTACAATTCGTCCGAGACTTTGCGGCCGCTGTTTCTATTCTCCAGAGCAAGACTGGGACACTGGCTATAATTCACGAGACATCACAAAAAGCGATGGCGGAGCTTTGCACTTGTCCTTATGATGTTGACGCCTTCCAACATAAACTCGAGGTCATTCAAACCGCCGTTGATCAACTCAATCTGGAGAATTATGTCAATTTACCTCACTGGGTTGGGGAGTTGAATAGCAAGATTGAAATGATTTTACTTGGCCGGCTCCAGGAAGCAGTTACGCGATGGATTGAGGTGTTTAAGGATTCAAAGGGCGATGAAGGAGCTAATGGTGATAGTCAGCGTAAACGGATGAGTCGAAATGAGGAGGTTGATGTCGACGGGAATGCAAAGGCCGGGGATACTTATGACCCTCGCATGAAGAGACTTGTGCATGAGATCAGCATCCGGAACCAAGTTATTTATCTCGACCCACCGTTGGAGTTTGCAAGAGCAAGCTGGTTCTCCCAGCTGCACCAGTGGTTGAGCGTCGTCTGTAACCTGCGGAAGCTTAAAGCGAGTCGATACGAGATGAACATTAACCTAGCTGCAGGGGATTCTGAAATGCTGTTCTCCGATCTGGTACGTTTTAGATGTTTTCGGGAATCCTCCTTTCCCTTTACTAATTGTGTATAGCCTGCGAGTTGTGCGCCTACGCTCTCTGATGCCTACGAAGTGATAGAACAAAAATTGGCGGCGGTTGGAACGTACGTCGAAAAATGGCTTAGATTCCAATCCTTGTGGGATTTGCAGTCAGAACAAGTCTATGATGTCCTTGGCGATAATCTTGAACGATGGCTTCAATTGCTGACGGAAATTCGAAAAACCCGATCCACGTTCGACACCTCAGATGTTAGTCAGTCATTCGGTAATCTTTCTATTGATTACGAGCAAGTTCAAACGAAGGTCAATGCGAAATATGATCAATGGCAGCACGATATTCTTGTCAAGTTCGCCAATAAACTTGGAAATCGTATGAGGGAAGCTCACGCAGAGATTGGGAAGGCTAGACGCGACCTAGAGGGCCAATCTCTTGAGGCTTCATCTACGGCGCAGGCTGTATCTTTTATCACTATCGTGCAACAATGCAAGCGCAAAGTTAAGTCTTGGGCACCCGAAGTTGAGCTTTTCCAAAAGGGAGAAACTACCCTCTCTCGGCAGCGATACCAATTCCAGCAAGACTGGCTATTTGTTGACCAGATTGGCGGAGAATGGGCCGCTCTGAATGAAATATTAGCACGTAAGAGCAAAATTGTGCAGGATCAAACCGGTGAGAACTATGTTGATAGTGGAGGGTCATCACTCTAATACTGACGATCTTTAGATGCGCTTCGGGCAAAGATTGTGGCAGAGGATACCGTTGTTACCGACAAGATTAACAATATCGTTGGAGAGTGGAATGATCAAAAGCCTGTTTCGGGTACCATAGCCCCAGAGGAGGCATCGCAGACTTTGAGCGGCTTCGAGACGAGATTAACCCAACTCAAGTCGGAATCTGAGATGGTTTCGAAAGCCAAAGAAGCTCTTGATATCCCTGCCGGCCCAGAGAATATCCTGGTTTCAATTCTTGAGGAAGTCCAAGATTTCAAATCCGTTTGGTCTGCTCTTTCCACAATTTGGAAGAGTCTGAACGATCTCCGGGACACTCCTTGGTCCTCCGTTATTACTAGAAAGATTCGTCAGGGACTCGAGGGTTTGATCAATATGACCAGGGAGATGCCCAGCCGGATGCGACAATATGCCGCTTTTGAGCACATTCAAAATGTGCTTCGCCAATTAGTCAAAGTTAATCCGCTCTTATCGGAGATGAAATCGGAGGCCGTTAGAGAGAGACATTGGAGTAAGATATTTAGGGCATTGAAGCCAGGGCATAGGCTGTTTTTGTCCACTCTCACGCTGGGCATAGTTTGGGATCTCAATCTGATTGCCAGTGAGCCCGTGATTCGTGACATCATTGCCCAAGCACAAGGGGAAATGGCCCTGGAGGAATTCTTGAAGCAGGTTTGTAATCTCGAACCTTGTATCCTCTCGATTGGCGATCTTATTTGGACTGATAATTACTTTAGGTTCGGGAAACGTGGTCAAGTTATGTGCTCGATCTCGTTAGTTATCAGAACAAATGCCGTTTGATTCGCGGCTGGGACGATCTTTTTGCCAAATGTAGCGAAAATCTTAATTCGCTCCAAGCCATGAGGCATTCCCCATACTACAAGGAGTTCGAGGATGAGGCATCCTCATGGGAAGACAAGCTGAACAGGGTTCATGTTTTATTCGACATCTGGATTGATGTGCAACGCCAATGGGTGTACCTCGAAGGTGTCTTCACCGGGAACGCTGACATCAAGCACCTCCTGCCTATCGAATCTTCCCGATTCCAAAACATAAATTCCGAGTTTTTTACCGTTATGAAAAAGGTCTACAAATCGCCTTACATTCTTGACGTTCTGAACATCTCTGGTGTCCAGAAGTCCTTGGAGCGTCTGGCGGAACTCCTCAATAAAATCCAGAAGGCCCTTGGTGAATACTTGGAGCGTGAGAGGGTTTCATTCCCCCGGTTTTATTTTGTCGGTGATGAGGATCTTCTCGAGATTATCGGAAACAGCAACGATACCTATCGTATCCAGAAACATTTCAAGAAGATGTTTGCAGGGCTTTCTGGCTTGATAATGGACGACGATTCCCTCATCTCAGGCTTCACATCAAAGGAGGGCGAGGAAGTGAGATTGAAGAAAGAGATTTCCCTGATTAAGACACCTAAGATCAACGACTGGCTAGCTGCCCTCGAAACCAGCATGAAACTTACCCTGGCCGAGCTTCTAGCAGAGGCTGTGCGGGATTTCGGGGATATTTTCTCCATGAAAGATCTAAACAAAGAGAGATTCTCTAAATATATTACGCAATACCCAGCACAAATCCTAGTCCTTGCAACCCAAGCTGTTTGGACAATAGTGGTAGAGAAGGCTTTGGCCGAAGGAGGTGCAGACCTTCAAGGTTTATACGGACAGGAGGTTAAGGTGCTCGCCTTTCTTGCGGCAACAGTTTTGGGGGATCTCGGGCCTATCGAGAGGAAAAAATGCGAACATTTGATTACTGAGTTTGTTCATCAACGCGACGTCATATTTAGACTTGTTAACTCCGGAGCGGATTCAACGGAAGATTACACATGGCTACTCCAAATGAGATATTATTATCAAGACGAAGGAGAATACCTGAGCAGACTGAAGATCAGAATGGCAAATGCAGAGCTGGAGTACGGATTCGAGTATCTTGGTGTGGCTGAGCGTCTTGTGCGCACCCCACTAACTGATAGATGCTTCTTGACATTGACCCAAGCCTTGTGCCAGAGGCTTGGAGGATCTCCGTATGGCCCAGCAGGAACCGGCAAAACTGAGTCGGTCAAGGCACTTGGTGTTCAACTTGGCCGCTTCACCTTAGTATTTTGTTGTGATGATACCTTCGACTTCCAGGCGATGGGGAGAATCTTCTTGGGGATCTGTCAGGTCGGAGCGTGGGGTTGTTTTGACGAGTTTAACCGTTTGGAGGAGAGAATATTGTCCGCTGTGTCGCAACAAGTTCAAAACATCCAGCTTGGGTTAAAGAAAGCTATTGAGGACTCCAATGCGCAAATAGAGTTGGTCGGCAGACAGCTCAGGGTGCATCAAAATACAGGTACGAATAACTATACATCTTTTTTATATATGGGACTCTAGTGTTAACACAAACGCTTAGGCATCTTTATCACCATGAATCCCGGCTATGCCGGCCGTTCGAATTTGCCAGACAACCTTAAGAAACTCTTCCGAAGTGTTGCCATGTCGAAGCCTGATAAAGAGCTTATTGCCGAAGTTATGCTTTACTCACAAGGATTTAACCAGGCGAAGCAGCTTTCCAGGCAAACAGTACCATTTTTCGACCGTTGTGCTTCACGGCTTTCAAAACAGGCGCATTATGATTTTGGGTTGCGTGCACTGAAGAGTGTACTTGTTAGCTCTGGAGGGTTAAAGAGAGCGAGGTTGGTAAGCGATGGCGTTGATTTAGATGGGGAAAAGATATCGGGCTCCGATTGGGAGGCACAGATTATCGTGCAGAGTCTGAGAGAAACTATAGCACCGAAATTGATTCGGAGCGATGTAGAGATTATGAGGGAGTAAGTTTACATCCTGCGCTAATCCGTCTTTCGCCCCTAACATGATGCTTTAGAATTGAAGAGGAGTCGTTCCCGGGAATCCAATACGTACCCGGAAATCTCAGCAAATTGGAGGAGGCGATACGGAAAATTGCCACCGAGCAAAACCTTGTTTTGACGGACACCTGGATGACCAAGATTCTGCAGCTATACCAAATCCAAACTATTCACCACGGTGTCATGATGGTTGGAAACTCCGGTTCAGGGAAATCTGGTGCTTGGAAAGTGTTACTTCAGGCCTTGCAACAAGTTGAGAGCCAAGAGGGCGTTTACCATATAATTGACTCAAAGGTTATGTCGAAGGAGGCTTTATACGGGAGTCTCGATTCGACAACGAGAGAATGGACCGATGGGCTCTTTACTAGTATTTTGAGAAAAATCGTCGATAATCTACGTGGTGAAGATTCGAAGAGGCACTGGATCGTTTTTGATGGTGATGTTGATCCGGAGTGGGTCGAGAACTTGAACAGGTATTTACTCCTGCCACTATCCGTGGTCAGATATTAACTAACAATATCACGCAGTGTTTTGGATGATAACAAGTTGCTCACCTTGCCAAACGGAGAACGTCTTAACCTTCCCTCAAACGTTCGCATCATGTTCGAAGTTGAGACATTAAAATATGCCACCTTGGCCACTGTCAGCCGATGTGGTATGGTTTGGTTCAGTGAAGATACGGTCACCTCAAAAATGATGGTTGCCCATTACCTCAAGTCTCTTCGGACAGTTATATTTGAGGATCTCGACGAGGATAACACAATCAGCTCTGGGCAGGTCTCAGTTAAGGCCCTTTCAACTCAATCTCATATGGCAGAGCTTCTCGGTCAACTTCTTGAGAGTGACAATTTCATTGTGGAAACCCTTACTGAGGCCAGCAAGTACACCCATATTATGGAATTTACCGAAGTTCGGGTTCTAAATACGCTCTTCTCATTGCTTAATAAGATATGCCGGACTATGATCGAATACAATATTCAACACTCCGACTTCCCGCTTGAGGACGAGCAAGTCGAAGCGTACGTTTCGAAGAAGTTACTTTTGGCGTTGGTCTGGAGCTTTACGGGGGACTGTCCTCTGACAGACCGACAAAGCTTTGGGCACTACGTGTGTGGCTTAGCAACAATCGAGCTTCCCCCCCTGACCGGCGGAGGCGCTATCATTGACTTCGACGTTTCTCTACCCAAAGCAGAATGGACACCATGGCAAGACCAAGTACCTTCGATTGAAATCAATACTCACTCTGTCACTCAGACTGACCTCGTCATCCCCACCCTAGATACCGTTCGACACGAAGACGTCTTGTACTCATGGCTAGCAGAACACAAACCATTACTTTTGTGTGGGCCTCCAGGTTCCGGCAAAACGATGACATTGTTCAGTGCTCTAAGGAAGCTTCCAAACATGGAAGTTGTTGGGTTAAACTTTTCCAGTGCTACTACACCGGACCTTCTTATCAAGACTTTTGAGCAATATTGCGAGTATAAGAAGACATTAAACGGGGTAATGCTCTCCCCAACCCAAATCGGGCGCTGGCTAGTACTATTCTGTGATGAAATAAACTTGCCAGCACCGGACAAGTACGGGACACAGCGCGCCATATCATTCCTCAGACAATTGGTAGAGCAAAACGGTTTCTGGAGGACGTCCGATAAAACTTGGGTCACCTTGGACCGCATTCAGTTTGTGGGAGCGTGTAATCCCCCCACCGATGCTGGCCGTACACCCATGGGAGCTCGTTTCCTTCGGCACGCACCGCTCATCATGGTCGATTATCCTGGTGAACTGTCATTGACACAAATTTATGGAACTTTTAACACTGCTGTCTTGAAGATTATCCCGACCCTCCGAGGATACTCAGAATCCCTTACGAAAGCAATGGTTCAATTCTACTTAGAATCGCAACAGAGATTTACCCCAAAGATTCAACCGCATTATGTCTACTCTCCTAGGGAGCTTACGAGATGGGTTAGGGGTTTGTATGAGGCCTTGAGACCGTTAGAAACGCTCTCCGTTGAAGGGTTGGTTAGGATATGGGCTCACGAAGCACTGCGGTTGTTCGAAGACCGTCTCGTCGGAGAAGATGAGAGACAATGGACCGCAGATGCGACCAAGAGAATTGCCCTTCAACATTTCCCTGGCATTGACGAACAGAAGGCGCTACGTGGACCAATACTATTTTCAAATTGGTTGTCTAAGAACTACGTTCCTGTGGAGAGAGAACAATTGAGAGATTTCGCAAAGGCGCGTCTAAAGACCTTCTGCGAAGAAGAAGTGGATGTGCCGTTGATCCTATTCAATGACGTTCTGGAGCATGTATTGCGCATTGATAGGGTCTTCAGACAGCCGCAGGGGCATTTGATTCTTATCGGTGTCAGTGGAAGTGGGAAGGTATGTTGTCCTACTTGTTGTTCTTTTTACCTCGCTAATCGGAGTTCCAAGACTACTTTATCCCGGTTTGTGGCCTGGATGAATGGACTCAAAGTTTTCCAGATTAAAGTTCATGGCAAATATTCCGCCGAAGACTTCGACGAGGACCTCCGGGATGTTCTTCGGCGATGTGGCTGCAAAGGGGAGAAAATTTGCTTTATCATGGACGAGTCTAACGTACTCGATTCTGGGTTCTTAGAGCGCATGAATACCTTGCTAGCAAACGCAGAAGTCCCCGGCCTCTTTGAGGGAGACGAATTTGCAGCTTTGATGACGGCCTGTAAGGAAGGCGCTCAGCGTCAAGGCTTGCTTCTAGATTCCCAGGAGGAGTTGTACAAATGGTTTACTCAACAGATCGTCAAGAATCTACATGTCGTATTTACTATGAATCCCCCAGAGGACGGTCTATCATCTAAGGCAGCAACATCCCCAGCATTGTTCAATCGTTGCGTTCTGAACTGGTTTGGAGATTGGTCGGACCAGGCTTTCTTCCAAGTTGGGATGGAATTAACTCAATCACTTGATCTCGATAGAGCAACTTACAGGGCCCCTGACAGTATTCCGGTAGCCTACAGAGAACTCACGTTGCCGCCTTCCCATCGCGAGGCGGTTGTCAATGCAATGGTCTATATCCATTACTCGCTTCACCGCTTCAATACTAAACTCCAAAAGCAACAAAACAAGACAACATATCTAACACCTCGACATTTCCTTGACTTTGTTGCCCAATATGTCAAACTTTATAACGAGAAACGCGAGGATCTTGAGGAGCAACAACGACACTTGAATGTTGGATTAGAGAAATTGAAAGACACGGTCGACAAGGTGCGGGAGCTTCGAACAAGCTTAGCCGAAAAACAAGGACAGCTCGAGAGAAAGAGCGCCGAGGCGAACGAAAAACTACGAAGAATGGTCGCCGATCAGCAGGAGACCGAACAAAAGCGAGCAGCTTCTCTACAAGTCCAAGCAGAGTTGGAAGTCCAGGAGAAGGTGGTTGCTCAACGAAGGGAAGTTGTGCTGAGTGATCTTGCAAAGGCCGAACCCGCTGTCATTGAAGCCCAAAGAAGCGTCGGAAATATTAAGAAAACTCACTTAAACGAAGTCAGGGTCATGGGAAAGCCTCCGCTAGCTGTTCGACTCGCTATGGAGTCCGTTTGCACGTTGTTGGGGCATAAAGTGGACGCATGGTCGACTGTACAATCTATCGTGGGACGTTCTGATTTCGTCTCGAGCATCATCAACTTTGACAACGAGAGACAGATGACCAAGAGTCTTCGACTTAAAATGCAAAAGGATTACCTCTCTTCAGCGAGTTATAACCCAGAAGCGATGAACAGGGCAAGCAAAGCATGTGCACCTTTGGCTCAATGGGTCGAAGCACAAGTCAATTACGCCGAGATTCTCGATCGCGTAGGGCCTTTGAGGGACGAGGTTGATCAATTAGAAGAGCAAGCTAAGCAGACGAAGGCGCAAGCACAGGCGATGCAAGATACAATCCAAGAGCTCGAACAGAGTATTGCTAGATACAAAGACGAATATGCAGCGCTTATTAGCGAAACCCAGGCTCTCAAAACCGAAATGTCTCGTGTTCAGTCAAAAGTTGACCGCAGTGTTAAGCTTTTGGATAGTTTGTCTTCTGAGAAGACCCGCTGGGAGTATGGCAGCAAATCCTTTGAAACACAAATAGGGACGTTGATTGGAGACGTTATTGTGTCGGCAGCGTTCCTAGCATATGGTGGGCTCTATGATCAACAGTATCGTAAATCGATGGCAGACGACTGGCTTAACCATCTTTCGTTATCCGGTATTCAATATAAGGAACATAACCCAGTTACAGAATATCTATCGACTGCCGATGAAAGACTTGTGTGGCAAGAGAATGGATTGCCAGTGGATGATCTTTGCACGGAGAATGCGATTGTCCTCAAGAGATTTAACCGTTATCCTCTCATTATCGACCCTTCTGGCCGAGTCACAGACTTCCTAGCCAACGAGAGCAAAGAGCGGCGTCTTACCATTACAAGTTTCCTAGATGATTCATTTACCAAGCAATTGGAGAGCTCACTCCGTTTTGGGAATCCTATTCTTATCCAGGACGCGGAGCATTTAGACCCTATCCTCAATCACGTCTTGAACAAGGAGTACCAGAAAACCGGAGGCCGTGTGTTAATTCAACTTGGAAAACAGGAAATCGATTTCTCGCCTACCTTCAAGTTGTATTTGTCCACTCGTGACCCATCGGCGTCCTTCGCCCCCGATATCTGCAGTCGCACTACTTTTGTCAATTTCACTGTTACCCAGAGTAGTTTGCAGACCCAGTCTCTAAACCAGGTACTAAAGTTCGAGAGACCGGATGTTGATCAACGCAGGACGAACTTGATGAAGCTCCAAGGCGAGTTCAAGCTACATCTTCGACAACTTGAGAAGCGTCTTTTGCAAGCATTAAACGAATCCCGGGGAAATATTCTGGATGATGATCGGGTCATTGATACCCTTGAGACCCTGAAGACCGAGGCGGCCGAGGTGTCACGCAAGATGGCAGAAACAGATGGCGTAATGACCGAGGTGGAAACGATCACCCTACAGTACCAAGTCATTGCCCGCGCATGTAGTGCCGTCTTTGCAGTCCTTGAACAACTTCATCATCTCAACCACTTCTACCAGTTCTCGCTCCAGTACGTTGCCTGGCCCCCGCTAATTTGACATCAATCGACTAACCAAACATTCAGGTACTTCCTTGGTATCTTCCATTCTGTCCTACACGACAACAAGCGCTTGCAAGCTGAGAAGGATTACAATGCCCGTATTCAAATCATTCTCCATGATCTTTTTGTTACAACGTGAGTTCAATAAGATGCCTTTTCTTCTATCATCTTGCTGATCTTATAGTTATCAACGTACTGCCTTGGGATTGCTCCAGAAAGACCGCGTGACATTGGCAATGCTTTTAGCCCAGGCATCTCCATACAAGATGGACAAGTCTTTGATCGACCGTATCTTAGATGATGGTCTTCCGGGCATAGACGCTTCGACCGAGGTTGGCAAGAGGGACGAAGTCATTCTACGAGCTTCGACACTTCCAATTTTCAAGAACTACATTGCAAATATCGCCGCTGAGGAATGGGAGAAGTTCTTTCAAGAGGAGACTGCTGAAAGCTTTGTTCCTGTCGTTTGGGACAGCAAGTTGCCCAATCTTGATCAAGAATTAAATAAACTTCTACTTGTCAAACTTGGCAGAGTGGACCGCTTTGTCCCATCTGCAGAGAAGTTTGTGGGCGCTGTCTTTGGAAAGGACGTTTTGGACGCTACTGGAGATCTTCGCCAGGTTGTGGGTCAGGTATCTGCAACCACCCCCATCGCTCTTGCCTCTTCACCTGGTTTCGATGCAAGCTACAAAGTCGATAGTTTGGTGGAGAAGCTTAGAGCTAGCTGTACTAATATCGCCATGGGCTCTAATGAGGGTTTGGCGACTGCAGACAAGGCGGTCAGCAACGCGGCTTCGGTTGGGACCTGGGTCTTGGTTAAAAACGTGCATCTTACTCCTGCATGGTTACAATCGTTAGAGAAGAGGCTTGATGCACTGCGGCCCCATCCTAACTTCAGGCTATTCCTCTCTATGGAGTCTTCACCTAAAATCCCCATCAATCTACTACGTGCTTCACGCGTACTCATGTACGAACAACCTGCCGGGGTCCGTGCCAACATGAAGGATTCACTTTCAACACTATCGACGCGTCCAGCCAAGCAGCAGCCTACCGAGAAGGCGAGGGTGTACCTTCTTCTCTCCTTCCTACATGCGGTCGTTCAGGAGAGACTACGCTACGTTCCTAACCTAGGGTGGAAAGGATGGTGGGAGTTCAACGACAGCGATGTAAGTCATACTCACCCTTGTTCATTGCACTAGAGAGTATGCTAAGCCCCGGGATAGTATGAGTGTTCGGCTTATGTTATCGACACTTGGATTGATCACGTTTCTGGCGGCCGTACGAATGTCGCTCCAACTAAGCTTCCTTGGGACATGATCCGTACTCTTGTTACAGAGACATATGGCGGTAAAATCGATGACGAGGGTGATTTCCAGCGTTTGACAGATCTCGTCAAATCCGTGTTCACCCCTAACGCTTTCAACTCTGACTTCAAATTGGTTGACACCGACCAGCCTCTCTACGTCCCTGAAGGTATCGGAATGCCGGACTTCATGCAATGGGTCAACGCGCTCCCAGAGAGAGAGCCACCAACATACTTGGGCTTACCAGCAAATGCAGAGAAGCTGCTGCTTGTGGGACACGGAAAGGGAATGATCGAGAATTTAGGCACTATTACAGATATCCTGGAGGAAGGGGAACGGGTTGTGGCAGAGGTAGCGAATGCTGCTTAGTTATTTCTTTTCCTATTCGTCACCCCTTCAACTTCAAGTGTTTTAGCATTAAGAGCTTTTGTTTGGGAATTTTGTTCTTGTATTGTTAGGCGCACATCCTATTTCTTTTCCCCCACTCAAATGTACAATACTCTAGTCATCCATGCTTTATTCTGCTGTTAATTAATGCGTTTGTCAAGTGCTCTCAACCCCCATCTTAAACTAACATCCCAGAGCAGTGTCACGCTCCGACACCTCATACCTCACATTTCTGCCAATGGGCATCATCCGATGAACCATTTTACCGACCCTCATTCCGGCTATGAACTGAAGCCTCCCCCTACTAGTATTCAACCTGAATCCACCCTATGCCCACCGTAAAAAGCAGGGTAATCGCTTAGAAAGATGAAAAAAGTGAGAAACACCACAAAGCATCACTTCTCGTACTGTACACACATTACTGGACGTTAAAATTCCCCGCATCTATCTCTTCGCTCTCAAAGCCCTCATCCCATCTTTAGAATCGACAATCCTCCCGCTAACGTCCTTCAGCGCATCATTGAACTCCCTAAGCGTCCTATTCAACCTCCTAGCGTCCTGCCGACCCCCAACTCCACCGGTGAGCGCTGTGAGACCTTCCCCACCGATACTGCCCATAGTAGCCTGCTCCTCGACGCTGCGTAGCGAGAGCTCCACCTCCTGCACGCTCTCTAGGAATAGATTCAACTTCTGGTCCATCTTTGCAATTTGCGTGTTGAAGTAGTTTATCATCGGTTTGTTGCTCGTAATGTCGTTCTCACGCATGGGTTGGTTATGCTGTTGTGCGATGTACTGGCTGCGCTGGGCGGGTGGCACACGGAAGAGGTCGACGTTGCGGATGGAGAGGGTTGCGGCTGCGTCGTCTTCGTTGTGGTGTTGACGCGCGGAGCTCAGCGCCGCTTCGTCAGCGGCGAGGAAGGACTTGGTGGTTGCGAGCTTATGGGTTAGGACTGCGGTGTCGGAGGGGATAGAGTCGATGGTTGCACGGTGACCGGGGAAGTGGGCGGTTAGCTCTGTGGCGATGCGCATTTGCTCTTGGATCTCTTGTCTACAGTGGAAGCTAGTGAGTGAGGGGGTCAATAATCCGACGATGCAGAATGAAGTCTTACTCAATGCCCTCCAGGACCCTCTGAACATCTGCATGGCAGTCCCCAAATCTGGCAGTCGGTACAAGCTTTGAAGCGTCAATAGTGGCTGCTGGAACTGTATTCTGCTGCTGCTGCGATTGCTGCTGCGGCTGTGTGGTGCCAAGAGTGGTCCCACCGAATAATCCAGCAGGTCTTGGAGTTGCCGGTGCTGTATTACCAAATGTTCCGACGCTAGGAGTAGCTGCTGCAGAAGCAGGGCCAGTACTATAAACGTGAGCCGAGAGGTATCCAGAATGTGGGATGTGACATACAATAACGGCTTAGGAGGTTGCTGTAAAGCTCCTCCGCCAAACAATCCCCCTCCAGTAGCGGGCGTAGAAGCTGATGCCACCGCCCCAGCTCCAAAGAGCCCTCCGACAGGTTGAGCCGGGGCAGTCGGTTGAGCAGCGCTACCAAATAGTCCTCCCGTAGGCGCAGATCCAGTAGTAGGGGCAGTTGTTGTAGGGGTTCCAAACAGACCCCCGCTCGCGGGGGCAGAAGTAGCGGCAGGAGGTAGAGCACCACCAAACAAGGACCCTCCTCCTCCTCCTCCTCCTCCTCCTCCTACACCCGTAGTCGAAGTTGCAGCTCCACCAAAAAGACCACCACTGGTGCTCGTTGCTGGGGTTTGCGTTTGCGTTTGCGCTTGGCCACCACCAAACAATCCACCAGAAGCGGGGGCAGTTGGCTGCGACGCGCCGCCAAAGAGACCCCCACCGCCGCCGCTAGTCGTGGGTGTTGCGCCAAATAGTGAAGGAGTCTGTTGCTGCTGCTGCTGTTGTTGTTGTTGTCCACCGCTGAACAACGCGAGCCACCTATTGTTAGCATTCCGCCAAAGTTTTGTAAAAGGCGCGGGAGGTCATTACAAAAGTGATGGGGCCCCCGAAGTAGGTGTATTTATTCGCCCGAAGAGTGACATTGTAGGAGGGGGTCAGGTTCTTATCCGGTGGCTTGAAGTGGTGTGAATTGAACACCGCCGAGTCAACTAGTAGAGAGGATAGATTCAATGAATGAAAGGGTGTCTAGATGTTATTGTTGCTACCTTAGTAAGACACAGCTCTTGAGGCTCAGGCTCAGCGGTTCGAGAAATGCGCCGGGGGAGGTAACACTCAGAACACTAGCTAATCCAGAAAGTTACCCTACTCTACATTGTCGCGACTGCCACTCAACTACTGGGTGGTTGCTTGTCATATCTAACGCCTACACTACCGACAACCCTGACTATTTGCGCCAACTACTTGACACAACTTACCTCCACAAAGCCAATTAATGATGGACCAAGACGAAGACGCATACCTCTACGGAGACGATCCAGTAGCGACGGAGGAAACCTCTACTAGCAGCGCGACTCTCCAGCAAACCTCAAATTCTCCTCCTACAGCAGTACCCGAAATCCTCCCCGAACACTCTGGAGGAGATACACCAATGGCAGATAGCGCTCCCGAGTGCGCTACCAGGGAAGACGACCTAGAAGAAGGCGAAGAGGAAGAGGAAGAAATAGAGGAAGAAGTAGAAGTCGATGACAGCGAAGATGTACCTACAAACACCCAATTCCATCCTAGAATTCCCCAAAAAGCTAACTTGCAACCTAGGAAATTGAATTCGTAATTGAGCGAAAAGACGGTACTCGACCGGAGCCACCCCCTCAACCATCTCGTTACAACCAAGTCCGCATGGCCCCCACTCGTCCAGTTCCAGAATCCTCGGGCTCCGCAAAAGCTACCACACCCCAACCATCAACTAGCACAACACCACATCCCCCAGCCGGTCCCGCATCCTCCCAACACCCCCACCCTCCAGCAAGCTCTTCTTCAAAACTAGACCTGAATGGGAACCCAGCCTACCACGGCACACCAATAAAATCCATTTCTTTAGATTCGGACACGCACCTCCCCTCCGACAAACCATGGCGCAAACCCGGGGCTGACGTGACGGATTACTTCAACTACGGCTTTGACGAGTTCACTTGGACAGCGTACTGTCAGAAGCAAGAGTCTATGCGTGAGGAATTTGATCCGAGGAAGATGATGGAGCAGATGATGTTACTTTCGGGTATGACTGGGGGATTGGGAATGCCAGGAATTGTTGTTGACCCGTCTGCCGTTAGTGTTGGTGTTGGGGGGATGGACATGAATGCTGCAGCAGCTATGATGGGGTTCAACCCCGCCGGAGGTGGAGGCGGCAGTGCTGGTGGCGGGGCACCGACAACTGCAGTCGGTACGAGCGCTGGCGGAACGGATCTGAGTATGGTTAGTGGGATGGTTGACCCATCCATATATGGGGCTGGCCCGATGGGTGGGGGATATGATGAAAGGAACGGTGCCGCTGCTGGGGCGTATGGGATGGCGGCTGATCCGAGGAGAGCTGGGATGTAGGTTCCTTAACCTCCTTTAGTTGGTGTTGATGGGCTAGGCTAATCTCTCTCACCAGGCCACCCCAAGGGCCGCAACAGGCGATGGGCGCATATGGCGGTTACGACCAGAATATGATGCAACAGCAGCAACAGCAGCAACAAAGTGTCAGGGGCGCCTATGGACGTGGGGGCAGAGGTAGAAGGGGGTGGTAATCGATCACAAACCCTATACCTCACCTATCCCATTCCAACTTATCCAATGTAAATACCTCCAGCTGTTCCCAAGTATAATCTTATATATTACTACCCTTTTTTCCCCTTTTTGAATGCCCAAATTGGAAGTCAGATTATCATTCAGTTCTCAAGTAACCTATTCAAATCCCAAAGGTTTTAGCCCCAACAGATGTTGGTGCCCGACCGTCTTGAGAATATAGGTCTATGGAAGGAGGGTATAACGAGTCCGGGAGTTTGAAAATCAATGTAGAGAGTAACTGCTCTGCTGAAACTGCTGCTGCGGCGATATACAATAAAAGGTCGCGGAGGAATAGCAGCACGTTAGTAGAATCCGAGAATAATTTTGCTGAGTGAGGAACGACAGCACTGAAAGATAGACGAGCCATCAACGAACACGGAGGTGAGGTCATCCCACACTGCGATTCACAAAATCCTAGATGGTTGGCGGTGCGGTAAGAGGAAGGGTAAGGGCAGGAGACGCGATAACAATTAGCGGGGCATCTGAGTGTATCATAGAAAGAAATCCGCACATTGACACCTGCTACTTGAGTCAGATCGAGTGATATGTTGTGAATACGGGGTTTGACGGATAGTGAGTATCCCCCTACCGCTGTGGTCTCCTCCTCTATCCCCCAGTTTGGAAAGATGCAGCTTCGGACAGATGCACGGGGGGGCGCTACCATTGGGGGAGGGCCCTATTTGAGGGGTCGCTATTCCTAAATTTTGCGGTATCATAATACACATGGGAATGAATGGGAAGACTCGTGGTCACGAGCGGAGGTTTGTACTGAGTAAGTTATTTTTAGTTAGGTTTCTATAGTGCAGAGGTCCTAGAAAGTTATATAAACTCGATTTCCTGCGCTTCTTTACAGCACTGAGAGTGCTGCTTTTTGCAATAAAAATTGGGGCAATGGTGGACACCTTGGAGAACACGGCGGCCACACTTATTGGTCGCTTTCTCCATTCCTTCCTTTTGATGGAGTAACCCCATTGTGGGATGCCATGTTAGTGCATACCGGTATTAGTTAATGGAGCGAGTGAGACTGTCACCATGTCGAGGGTGACTGGGGTTTCTGGTGTTTATGCGATGGAGAGCCCACTGTGCGAGTGGCTATAACAAACTGTATTTAGTCTGAGCTGCGTTCTCTTCTCCCGAAATGGTAACCATCATCACCCTACACATCGAATAGCGAACACAGTTCTGGTTTCCTACCGCCTTCATTCCGGGTCTCTTCTCAAAACGCTCGCCTCACGGCAGCCTCCTAGCGGTGCTTGTACGGCGGGAGTTGTCTCTGCCCACGACCAGACCATCACCTTCACCCTTTTCTATTCTCGCCAGAGGCAGCCTATTTGACCAACCCCCTGCGATCACGAATCCCTCAAGAGAGTGGTTTTCTATTTCCTCAAGGCCGTCGATTGCCTTCATTTCCTTCAAGTGACTGAGGCTTGCCAATCCTTTGTTTTTTCTTTCCCGGCCCTTTTCCGCGCTTTGAGTACTTAAACTATAGACGGAAAGTGAGGACAACGCCAACACCATTATGGCAGAAAGTGAGAAACGAACACCGCTCTCGTGGGCCGCTGGGGAGGGGCATGATAAAGTAGTGAAGCTACTGTTAACATGCCAAAAAGTCAACCCTAATTTGACCGATGAGGTTGGCCGAACACCGCTCCTGTGGGCTGCTGAAAGATGCCATTTTGGAGTAGTTCAACTACTTCTAGGATGCGAAGATGTCAACCCCAATATCCCAGAAAATTATGGCCGAACACCGCTCTTGGAAGCTGCTCTGAAGGGGCATGATGAGGTAGTGAAGCTACTGTTAAAATTCAAAAACATCCACCCTGATATAAGTAATAACTATGGCCGAACACCGCTCTTGGGTGCTGTCAAGAGGGGCCATCATGGGGTAGTTCAACTACTGCTAGGACGCGAAGATGTCAACCCCAATAGGTTCTATGACGTTGGCAACACACCTCTCATATGGGCTGCCGAGCATGGGCATGATCGAGTCGTAAAGCTACTGTTGGAACGGGAAGACAGCACCCCCAATATACAGAACGCTCTTGGCAAAGCACCTCTCCAGAGGGCTGCAGAGTTTGGTCGTGATGGGGTAGTTCAACTGCTGCTAGGACGCGAAGATGTCAACCCCAATATCCAGGACATTTATGGCCAAACACCCCTCTCGTGGGCTGCCGGGAGCGGCCATTTTGGAGTAGTTCAACAACTGCTGGGACGCGAAGATGTCAACCCCAATATCCCGGACTATTCTGGCCGAACACCCCTCTCGTGGGCTGCCGGGAGAGGCCGTTTTGAAATAGCTCAACTGCTACTAGAACGCGAAGATGCCAACCCCAATATCCTGGACTATAATGGCCGAACACCGTTCTCTTGGGCTGCTGGGGAGGGGCGTGATGAAGCAGTGAAGCTACTGTTAAAATGCGAAAAGGTCGACCCTAATGTGACCAACCAGGATGGCCGAACGCCGCTCTGGTGGGCTGCCGTGGGAGGCCATTTTGGAGTAGTTCAACTACTTCTAGGATGCGAAGATGTCAACCCCAATGTCCCGGACAATATCGGCCGAACGCCGCTCTCGCGCGCTGCTGAGGAGGGGCATGATGACGTAGTGCAACTACTGCTAGCACAGGAAGGTGTCAACCCCGATATCCCAGACTATTATGGCAAAACACCGCTTTGGTGGGCTTCCTTCGCCCCGAACAAGAGCACGGTGAATCTACTGCAAGCCCGCCAAGCTGCGAACCCTGATGCCGTTTGACCCCAACAGGGTAAATTCTTTACTATTGCCCCTAAAAGTGCAAATCTACTCCTTTTAGGCATTTCCATAAATATGCACATATATACCGCCGGCCAATTATCTCTCCGTTAACTAGCTTCGAATCTCTCTCCCGAGCGCCCAACAACCATTCAACATCACTGTCTTTTGTTTCTGTTCCTCCCCCTTCGCTTGGTTCCCGATTCCACTTTAAATTCTCCCTTGCGAATCATTATCCCGGATCAAAACTTGTAATCTAGCATACGCATCCCTGTATGAGCATATATGGGTATTAACTGTTTGTTGAGTGGCTATCCCTAACTCCATCCTGCTAGTGTCGGGAAGTCGGAGGGGGGGGGGGGCATATACTACTACGATTCATGTAGTTATTATCTGAATTTTCAGTCTTTGCTTTTGGCTATGTTCTAGTCCCTCCCTACTCTATTTCAACTCTGCGTTTGGAACGTGATTGGTCATTATCATACTCTCCAGTCTTTTATTCTATTATGTACTCTACATCGCCAACTAAAAAGTACTATCATATCTCAGAATATAATCCAATTTGATCTGTTGAAATTTTTGTGAATCGATTACTGAGGGATCAAGTGGCAAAAATTCACACTGATAACCCTCAATTTGGGTTTAGCTCTCAGCAAGAAGGGGGGGCAACAATCCCAAAACTTTCTCAGTCACAATGCCGAAATTCCCGTCCTCGCACTTGGCCGCGGGGCGCTCACCGTCCGCGCCACGATTTGCGAAATTTTAGATGGTTGGTGGTGCGGTAAGAAGAGGGGGGGGGGTGAGGGCACCAGACACGATAACATTAGCGAGGCATCTGAGCGTAGAAAGAAATCAGCACATTGACTGCTATTTAAGCCAAAACGAGTGATATATGGTGAATATTGCTTTTGACGGATAGTGAGTATCCCCCTACCACTGTGGTCCCCTGCTCTATCCCCCAGTTTGGAAAGGTGCAGCTTCGGACAGATGCACAGGGGGGCGCTATCATTGGAGGGCCCTATTTGAGGCCGCTATTCCTAAATTTTGTGGTATCATAATACACATGGGAGTTTGTACTGAGTAAGGTATTTTTAGTTAGGCTTCTACAGTTAGTAATGTGACCGTTCTGCAGAGGTCCTAGAAAGTTATATAAACTCGATTTCCAGCGCTTCTTTACAGCACTGACAGTGCTGCTTTTGCAATTAAAATTGGGGCAATGGTGGACACCTTGGAGAACACGGCGGCCACACTTATTGGTCGCTTTCTCCATTCCTTCCTTTTGATGGAGTAACCCCATTGTGGGATGCTGTGCCAGGGCACACCGGTATTAGTTAGCAAGGCGAGTGGGACGGTTGTCCCTGATGTTTATGCGATAGAGAGCCTACTGTGCGAGTGGCTATCACAAACTGTATTTAGTCTCATCTACGTTCTCTTCTCCCTGTATGGTAACCATCACCACTCTACACATCGAATAGCCAACACCCTTCAGGTCTCCTACCTACGACCTTCGTTCCGGGTCTCTTCTCACGTCGCTCGCCTCACGGGAGCTGTCCCTGCCCACGACCAGATCTCCATCAACTTTACCCTTTTCTACTTTTGCCGTTTGTAGGCTATTTGACCAACCCTCCACGATCACGAATCCCTCAAGGAGGTGGTTTTCTATTTCCTCAAAGGCGTAGATTGCCTACATTTCCGTCACGTGGCTGAGGCTTGCCAATCCTTTGTTTTCTCTTTCCCGGCCCTTTTCCGCGCTTTGAGTACTGAAACTACAGTTGGAAAGTGAGGACAACGCCAACACCATTATGCCAAAGAATTGGAGTCGAACACCACTCTCGTGGGCCGCTGGGGAGGGGCGTGATGAAGTAGTGAAGCTACTGTTAGGATGCCGAAATGTCAACCCTAATATCATCGATGACGATGGCCGAACGCCGCTCTCGTGGGCTGCCGAGAGAGGCCATTTTGGAGTAGTGCGACTACTACTAGGGCGCGAAGATGTTGACCCTAATATAGTCGATATCTTTGGCCAAACATCTCTCACATGGGCTGCCGAGCGTGGGGATGATCGAGTCGTAAAGCTCCTGTTGGAACGGGAAGACATCACCCCCGATATCCCGAACACTTATAGCCAAACGCCTCTCTCGAGGGCTGCCGGGAGAGACCATTTTGGAGTAGTTCAACTGCTGCTAGGACGCGAAGATGTCAACCCCAATATCCCTGACAAGTATGGCCAAACACCCCTCTCGTGGGCTGCCGGGAGAGGCCATTTTGGAGTAGTTCAACTGCTTCTGGGACGCGAAGATATCAACCCCAATATCCCTGACAAGTATGGCCGAACACCGCTCTCGTGGGCTGCCGGGAGAGGCCATTTTGGAGTAGTTCAACTGCTTCTGGGACGCGAAGATGTCAACCCCAATATCTTTGACAAGTATGACCAAACACCCCTCTCGTGGGCTGCCGGGAGAGGCCATTTTGGAGTAGTTCAACTGCTTCTGGGACGCGAAGATGTCAACCCCAATACCCCTGACAAGTATGACCAAACACCTCTCTCGTGGGCTGCCGGGAGAGGCTATTTTGGAGTAGTTCAACTGCTTCTGGACGCCAAGATGTCAACCCTAATATCCCTGACAAGTATGGCCGAACACCCCTCTCGTGGGCTGCCGGGAGAGGCCATTTTGGAGTAGTTCAACTGCTTCTGGGACGCGAAGATGTCAACCCCAATATCCCTGACAAGTATGGCCGAACATCGCTCTCGTCAGCTGCCCAGAACGGCTATGATGAAGTAGTGCAACAACTGCTAGCACAGGAAGGTGTCGACCCCGATATCCCAGACGATAATGGGAAAACACCGCTTTGGTGGGCTTGCTTCGCCCGGAACAAGAGAGCGGTGAATCTACTGCAAGCCCGCCAAGCTGCGAACCCTGATGCCGTTTGACCCCAACAGGGTAAATTCTTTACTATTGCTCTTAAAAATGCAAATCTACTCCTTTTAGGCATTTCCATAAATATGCACATATATACCGCCAGCCGCTTATCCCTCCTCTAAACAGGCTTCGAATCTCTCTCCGGAGCGTCCAACAAACATTCAACATCACTGTCTTTTGTTTCTGTTCCTCCCCCTTCGCTTGCTTCCCGATTCCACTTGAAATTCTCCCTTGCGAATCATTATCCCGGATCAAAGCTTGTAATCTAGCATACACACATCCCTGTATGTGCATTTATGGGTATTGACTGTTTGTTGAGTGGGTATCCCTAACTCCATCCTGCTAGTGTCGGGAAGTCGGAGGGGGGGGGGGGGCATATACTATGATACTACGATTCATGTAGTTATTATCTGAATTTTTAGTCTTTGCTTTTGGCTATGTTCTAGTCCCTCCCTACTCTATTTCAACTCTGCGTTTAGAACATGATTGGTCATTACTCCCCAGTCTTTTATTCTATTATGTACTCTACATCGCCAACTAAAAAGTACTATCATATCTCAGAATATAATCCAATTTAATCTGTTGGAATTTTTGTGAATCGATTACTGAGGGATCAAGTGGAAAATTCACACTGATAACCCTCAATTTGTGTTTAGCTCTCAGCAGGAAGGGGGGGTACCAATTCCAAAATTTTCTCAGTCACAATACCGAAATTCCTGTCCTCGCACTTGGCCGCGAGGCGCTCACCATCCACACCACGATTCACAAAATCCTAGATGGTTAGCGGTGCGGTAAGAAGAAGAGTAAGGGCAGCAGACGCGATAACATTAGCCAGGCATCTGAGTGTAGAAAGGAATCCGCACATTGACACCTGCTTTGTAAGACAAAACGAGTGATATATGGTGAATATGGGTTTTGACAGTGTGTGAGTATCCCCCTACCACTGTGGCCCCCTCCTCTACCCCCCAGTTTGGAAAGGTGCAGCTTCGGACAGACGCACTGCGGCGGAGGTGTTGTTGGTTCATGAGTGAAGTGCGAACAGCAAGTACCTTCCCACAATCTTTTAGTCAGACCAGAAGGCATTAGCCCTCTGTTGGTCTGCACGTCTTCCGCCTATCCTTTTGTTCATCTATTCCCCGAGGTCTCAAATCTACGTCGGTCGCGGAGCCGGTATCGCCTCCGAGACTTGAGAGAAAAAATTGCCTGCTTGCGTCCTGCGAAGAGAGGACGTGTGGGCTGGGCTCAAATTTTCCCCCACTCTACTAGGTGTCAGTTGGCAGCATTAGCCCTAACCCCGCACCGGAAGGGGGATGTGCCATACCGTTAGGTTTTGTGACTCGGAATTGCATAATGGGGCGTGTCCTTCCGGGAGATAACTGGTATGATATGTATTTTTCAAATGGGGGAAATACCCTCTCTTTGCACACTTCTACCTAAGAACGATATGATAGGACTGCGACAGCCAACACTCAGCATAAGTGGAATCGGACTTTCCAAGAGAAATCGAGGTCTGCCAAATAAAGCCCAAACTCCGCTCAAACCTCCCCCCCCCCCAAGATGTGTGGTCATACGGGTAACGTGTACGTGTGCAAAACCTCTGCTAGATTTACAAACCTACTGGGAGAGATTAAAAGGAGTGCACCTCCTTATTATCACGAGCCCGGTTATGGACGACTGACCCTGAGATGGGGGAGGGGGGGAACCCCCACTTAACACAGAGGTAGGCATACTTTGAATCATGGCTATCACTCGACGACTCCTAACCTCCGAGTTCATTCAGGGCGGGGGAGGATTTTCGATGCAGGAAAGCAGCTTGGAGGTGAGGCCTCATCTCCGTCCGGCTGGCCGGACCCTAGCCAAAATTTGTGTTGGTCTATCTAACTGCTCTTCGCCTCGAGGATTATAAAACCCGGCCATCTCCCCTGCTCCCTGGCTTTCTTCCTCTCCTCACCAAACCCCCCGAGCATAGCCAAAGCCCCTTGACAAAGGCATTCCTTTCCGAAAAGTCTCTACTACCCTACAGCGGAAGAAAGGTCAAAAAATCAAAAAGAAACCCCCTCCCGCCGCATCCCATCCACCTTTCAAAAAACACAAAAAACACCCTTTTATATCCACCTTTAATCAACCATGTCCATCCGCAACAGCGCCACAAGAGCAGATATCTTCTTCGCCTTCGACAATATTCACAACGAAGTGGCCGTAAACATCGCGCCGCCCTCACCTCCGGACCTCCTGAAGGATAGCATCGGATATGACACACGAGAGCGACTGAGAATATGGCTGATAGGCCCCCTTGCAGCGGGCCTGTTGGACACCCTCGACCGCCTCAAGGCGGCATTCCGCCCAAGCCTCATGCTGGAGCAACCCTACCCAGCATGTGTGCTCTCCCGCTATCCCGCCAGACGCGATCTCTTCCGCGGACCCAGCACCCTCATGGTGGATACCATGAACTCAGACGCAGAACGGGTGGCTCGTGCCGCTGACGATAATCGTTCCCAGATATCTCAACTTCGTGAGAAGTTCTCGGCATTGATGACGGAGTTCTCGGAGGAGGAGGATAGGGAGGAGAAGGCTAAGATAGTGGCGGAGCTGGTGGTTTTGGGGCATGAATGGTGCATTTTGGAGTCCAGGATTGCGGCGGTGGATCAGTGGTACCAGATGATGTGGGTACCTCCGTGTTTCTAGATTTTCCTTTCTTTTTTCATCTTCTCTTTTTCTTCTTTGGTTTCTTGATTATATTATTTAGCATGGATCTTGTTATCCGGGGTCAGAGATTTTTCTTTCTTGATTTTAACATTATTCCCTTTCTATTCGTGCGATCTCATAAGATGCCTTGACCGCAAGTCACTTGTGACGATTGTCTCGCCATCGGGATGGCTTTTCTTACACTTTTTTCTTTCCCCTTTTTCCTTCCTTTCAACCCATAATACCACCAACAAATCATTCGAAGCATACGAGTACAAATCTCTCCCACGTGCAGACATGATCGCAGCGAAGAAACTAGAAACCATCATTCCGAAACCCTTCTCCCCCCCCCTCCCCAACAAAAGTGTACCACCCACCCTCGACGGAAAGGGGTATGTAGCAACCGTAGCATAAACTTCACACATTAGAACACTACTCCTAGTGCTTTTGTAAAACCAAAAATTATGCTATGTTGATCATTACCTTCCCCCCCATGACCTCCTTCCTTTCGGGGAACCGAATCCCAAATTCCCATTTTTCCCGCAGCGCGCATAAAACCAACAAATCGCACCCGCAGAACAAATAATGCAATATGTGTGCAGGGAGGGGGCGGGGAGAAATAATAATAAGAGGTCGGGAAAGCCATCCGATGGAAATCTCGCTAGTTGAAATCAATTTTTATTTATTCTACCGGTATCATACGAAGCGATTGCTAACCTGGCTCCTCCACTGAATCTCGCTACGGTCCGGTAGGAAACCTGGTCGCGTCCTCCCTCCCCCACGACTCCCCCCTTGGAAGACGACGGATCTGGCATGGGGCGTCGATAGTGACCCCGATATGATACACGCACGCACGAATACATTGCATGGACGCACGTTTGTTTGTTCTGTTCTACCTCGTTCTTGTTCCGTCTGCCGGGACAAGTCAGGTGGGGTAGGGTTCGGTGGGGTGGCGGAATGAATGAGTGAATGTAAATAAATCTCCCTATCTGGATGGTTTTCGAATCGGACCTTGCCGTATGATATTACTTACATTGGAACTGGGTGGGTACGAGTGCGGTAGGACAGGTTGTTGGAATAAAGTGTTGGTAGGGGCTGATGCGGGGATTGTCACGGCCCGTGCAGAAGTTGCCCCCCCGAAGAATTCCCCGAGAGAGGGCCGCATTTGGTCTGGGTGTGTCTCGATCGGCTATGGGCTACAGCTGTGGCTGGCTGGCTGTTCGTCCCGGGCAAGAGGTACGATACTGTATTCGGGTGGGGGGAACCGGGGGAGTGTCTGTGTGTTTCTTTGGGCGCAATAAATTTATACTCTCAAAGCTCGGGTACATTACTTCTTGTCCGGAGCGAGTAGACCTGTAGGCCTGATTTTTTCGGAATGTAATTTAGTGATACCGTAAAAGCATTTGAAAATGAGACAGGGCTTTTTTTCGCCGGTGGTTGTGTAACAATTGTCGTATTTTCGAGCGCACCCCACAGTAACTTCCTCCTCTTCACTAGAGTGCCACCCACCTTCTCGAGCAGGGATTTCATGCCTCCGCCTTGGGGTTCTGCAAGACATTGTCTGTTTTATGCTTGTTATTGGTTGCTCCTATTGCAAGCGCCTCTCATATTTGTCGAGCGCTCTGAACCATCATGCCGCCACCTAGCTGCTGCATATAGAAACTGTATCCCGGAACAATTGTGAAGGGTTTAACGGGGGGGGGGAATTCGCGGGATGGTGGGCAATAGGAACGCTCTGAACGTCTTGGTAAAGATAGTCTATGAGGGGTTTAATGAGCTATGTTATGTTATGCGCATTGGCACAGCTTCCAAACACAGGCTTCAAGAAATTTACACGCCGATAGATCACTGGCCCTCATAAAGAACGAGAATCCAGTGGTTTATATTGGAACAATGGCGGTGCGCCTTCTCGAAAACCCCGAAAGCGTCCTCTCGAGAAGAACGCCCTGTGCAGCCGCGCGTGAAGAGCCTTGCTCGAGTGCTCACAGAAGGTACTGGTTCGCCCGACCACCCCGGCGTCCTCACTGGTGGTGGCCATTGGTTGTCGGTATGTACTAGTTGCTCGGGCATTGAGGACCTCCCTTTAGAGAGACAAATTCTAACAAGTACCCCCCTTGCATATATCTGGCGGCCCCAGGGTAATGACTGGAGAGAAGAAAGAAAGAAGATCATTTCACACCTGTGTCTTGGGCATTTTCGAAAATATGCTGGTGATCGCGAGATTTCGGGGGGTGGGCTTGCATCGAGCAATTTTATCAGCTTGCTCGCTAGTACTCACAGAGCACCCGTTTTTTTAAGGCCCTCCATTGCTCAAACCGTGGGGCAGGGCCCTGCCAGAATGGGCGGGAGAGGTCCAATCTGCCGTCACCTGACGGGTGGGCTCCCCCGGGGGGGGGCGTTATATCCCTGTTTCCCAGTTGGCTGGCTTGTTAGCGCTGAGCCCTTGGCTGCCGAATTGACAGCACTTTGGTGATAGTGCTGTCTGTTCTCTGGGTGGAACCGCCTGGGGTGAGAAAGGGAGAGGGAGAGCTAAGGAGGCACGGGTGCTCAAGCATCGCACAGCTCACTCAACCCGCCCACAAGCAAGGAGCAAGTCGGGAAAGCATGTCGGGAAACCGAGAAAACAGCAAGCCATGAAGACGGTCGGTTCGCCAAATTTTAAACGGGCAGTGAGCAACGATCAACCTAATTGTTAGAGAGAATCTTGCACTAGAGCCAATAGCAATCCGGGCACATAGAAGTGTTTAGGAGAAGATCTTTTCACGAACCTACCTATTTGATTTATAAGCGTCTCAATGCTTTCCCAAGCTGTCTGCGAGGACAACGATGATTGTGTGTCCATGATACCCTCTGATACAACAAAGCACGAAGTCGCAATCCGATAGGACTACGTATCATAGTATGATACCTACGTCATGGCCGTGTAAGCTATGACCATATCCGGCGAGCGGGCGGGCGGGCGGGAGAAAACCCCTTGCGAAAGCACTAGCGCACATGGTTAGTGGAGGGGTGGGTAACTCATGGAATAACCCCAAGCTCTGTAATCCTACGAGTGAGCAAGGGTGAACCAAAAATACTATGCAATCTCGGAAGCTTAAATTTAATCTCAAACCGATGACAAAACACTATTGATATATCATATTCACTAAAAATTTCCATTTGTGCCAAATGGGATTCTGGTAACAATTTCACGTGCCGATGTTAGCCAGCTAGTTGGCAAGCCACCGAGTTTTAATTGACGACTCACCACCAAGATCTTTATTCTTTTTCTTTAGAATTTCTTTTTCGCCAACCGCCGCAAGGCATTCATTCTTGCGTACTTTCTTTCCTCTTTCTTCCTTTCTAGCTTGCCCGCTGGCCACGGCGGCCTGACCGCTCCCTTCTGCTTCGCGTGCATACACGTTTTACACATATTGTGTGTACCATACACCCAGCGGCCCGCTAGCGGCATTGATTTACCAGATCCGGCGTGAAACTGGATGGCTTGCAGCAGTTGATTCCGTGCCGGTAACAGTGTCAACTCGCCAGTCTCTAATGGACAATCCGCATCTCGATTGGACAAATCGCCGATCCATTCATTAGTTCCTGGGCGTCTCAGGTAAGAAGAAAACCGGGCACAGAGGATTAAAAAATATATGGCCAATTGTCTGTGCACATCTGCGCCCACAAACGGAATTGTACCCCCAATCCTTGGGCTGTGCACACGGCGCCAGGGCTGACTGGCTAACCGTGCGTTGCCGCCTACCGTAGTGGCGTTTTTGAAATGCGGTTGGATCGGGTTTGGTGGTGCTGGGGAGGGGGAGATTTGGAAAGGAGGGAGGGGATGTTGCTGATTGTTGGCGGTGAGGATCGGGATGGTTGTGAGGGAGGTATGAATCGGAGTCAAGGGGTTAAGGAGTTTGCTGTGGTGAGTTTCTTTCGTGTAGTTCTTGTCCTGGGCAAGAAGTGCCCAAATATTTAGAGGGGGAAACAGGGATATTTCGCCTTTCCTCAACGTGGTGTTTGCTGCGTACCCCCCCGTGCCTGGGTACTCCTTGCCTGGGACGAGCACTTGGATATGGACGATCTTACAATCTCAGAGCTCGATGTAGGCTAGATGGTTAAGCTCAAGGGATATTTGCCTACGATGGGTGGATGACCTGAGAGCCAACAGTAGAGCAATGAAGAACTTTCAATGGCTCCTTAGTGTAGTGGAAATCTGCACTAATTAATTTGCACCTAGTCTTCCCAGTAGGAGTCATGTGGAGTTTTTCACAAGTTTTTCGTTGCCCCTTTTGGCAATAATTTTGCTTTGCTCCCCTACCTACTATACCTTCCTCCTTCCCTACCATTAAGCCCCTGCTAGTGATAGTTCACTATAGCGGGGGACGGAAAAAAAGGAATCCAATTAAACAGGCTGACTAGATTAATTCGAGACTGCATTTGGATAAATTTCATAGTGCTCGTACAACGGGAAGGCTTGCTGAGATCGTTGTAGTATTCTTTGCTATTTGAACAGCATAATAAATTTACCATACCTCAAAATCTGGTCTTTAGAGAACTAGCCTGGACTAGGACAGCTTGCAATTAACCAATTTTCTAAAATTGACGATTGTCCAAATATCTTGCCTCTCCCAATATTCTCTACTGTTCAAGGATTGAGTCCAGCCGGAACCGCAATCGCGGTATTGATGGGGATTATGAGCAACATTCTAGCAATAAACAGGCGAGCACACTAAAAATACAACCGCCTTATTTGAAAACTATTCGAACAACAGCTACCCCTCTTTCTACTATGAATGCAGCATCTCATTAGTTAGCATGGGTGTCCAGAGTTCTCCGAACGATCAGTACCAGCGCAATTTCTTCACCAAAAGGAAGGAAGGAAAAAGAAAGGGCTCTTGGGTATCCATCCATTCTCTCAAGCTTGTGTATGTAGTACCTAAGAAAGTACTCGGGTACAAGGGTAATTGGGGCCCGGTAACACGAACACACTTGCGCAGCGTATTGCTTGAAAAAACACAGCAAAAGTGCTTGTGTCACCGGTCCCGACTTTTTGCCACCACCAAAAAAATCTCACAGGATATCACTCGAATTTCCTAATCCGGCTTAGTCCCCATACAAATTCCGCGCCTCGTAATGGAGGTGGGCCCGACTTTTAGCTACCCCCGAGTACACCTAGATACCGCAAGGACTCGAACGGAAGAAAAAAAAAAGTGCTTGGAGGCCGGAATCTCCTCAACTTCGCGAGGGGGGGGGGGACACTTCAAACTCGACTCTTAGTTGAGACAAAACAAAAAGGATATACATAGAACCCCTACTAACGGATACAACTAGCACACTTTTCTTCTATTTGAGTTCTTACCGCACTCCCCAGTTCGTGATAATGGTGCCAAGATCATCGATTTCGGACGTAAAGCACCAATTCTCAGCACATCTCTACCCAAATCGAACTGTTTCAGCGTGGCCGAGTTGGAGCCGGACACTCTGTCTGGGAGCGGCCACTTTATGTGTTCAGCTTCAACTCGGCGGCGCCAGTATGCTGTACTATTCCAGGCTTCTTCGGACTTCCCTACATGAGTTGCTGTGGTGACATCTATTGTAGCATGATACGCACAAATTCCCAGATACGGCATACATTGTAGAACACCCCCGATCGGCGTTAAGTAGTGTACCGGCGTGTTCCCAAGTGAAACAACTCGAAAGAAAAAAATCGCTGTGGGTTATAAATAAATTTGTGCTCCTGGGTGCGCTTCTTATGCTTGAAATGGCGGAGGATCTACCTGTTTTACTACCGGTAGTGAAACGGCCGGGAACCACACTTTGAAGGACTATATTTTGTATTTGAAAACTATTTCGATCTTTATATGCAGCGATTACTACCTATGTACTTCCAAGCTGTCTCAAAGGGGCCTTGTTGGGTGGTAGTCGCTATGATGTAGATTTTGGGAGCCCAACTTCTACTTTTCTCTGTTCAGTGGGGGCTTTCAAAATGGTTGTTGGGCTTATGCACTGTTTCGCTTAGAAATCCATGCTAGCACTTAACGCTAGGGATATATATAAGAATAGTAACTTTTAATTATTACCCGTACAGGACAATTATTACACCAGGTCAATCATCAACCCTCCGTGAAACTGACCATACTGCACCCCCCTCCTTCACAACTTCTGCTCGCCCGCCGAAGAAAGGCCCCTAGCCCTCGACCTCTTCATTTTAAACCCTCCATTGCAATTGCGCTCAGCCCCACACTTCGCACAATGGGCATTATACCCCTCACAGATCTTCTCCCACTCCTTGCATCCTTTATTCCCAGTTGCGGGAGCCTCCTTATAGCAAGCATCCGCCTGTGCCCAGCAATCTCCACAACTGCGGTAACAACCCGCTTCATCGGAGAATCCGGGTACAGGACGCGAGCACCAGTTTGCGTTCGAGACAGGGCAGGACTTTGGTGGGTTTACAGGACCTTGGCGGGGGCCGCCTCCGGCGGATGTTGGCACGTATGGCTCCGGGCCGGGAATTCGGTACGGGAGTGAAGGCTTCTGAGTCCATATATCGTAGTGCACCCCTGGGTGATCAGGGGTCGTGTAGCCGGGGATGGAAACTGTCGGGGGGCGGGCATTTCCGCCAGTAGAATAAACATGCAGTTGGACACAGGTGACGTACCATTGGGCGCCGCCGATGTTTTGCTTTAGAGTATGTTAGCCTTGTTCTCTAATTCACAGGTGGTAGTGTGCTCACAGCTTGGTGGAGGGCAAGCGTTTCAGCGCGGATCAAGTACTCGCCACTAGAGTCAGTGTTAACTTCCAACAATTTCCATTGTTTGTTCAAAACAGGAAGGCAACAACATACGCAGCGAGATCTTTTGGCACTCTAGCACTCATGATCCCTCCATTATTCCTCAATCTCTCAGTGCAGAACATTCCATTTTCATAACCTTCATGCCAAATCTTGAACCACCCATCACCTTCCACGGCATCATTGAAAGAATTCACTTTCTTCATGTAGACTGCACAGGAACCCTTGTGGGAGTCGGCGATGGGATCGTTCTTGCTCCCGTCCGGCCAGGTTCTCCAGGTAAAAGTGATTTCCTGGCCAGCTTTTTCCGATAAGGTTAGTCACCATCGAGAACAAGAAAAGAGGAGGGGGTGAAGCACCATCAACATCACAGATTCTACCAACGGCTTTATCGCCACCGACGTTACAGACGATTGATTTATCGGCCAGAGACTCTAGTGGGTCGGTGTTCGGCGGGACACGGACGCAAGTGCCGTCACCGAAAGATTTTCCCGATACTGATATCGATGTTGCCATCTGGTGAGCAGCCACGGACGAGGCCAGCGCCGCGGAGAGGAAGAATCGCATTTTGGTAAATAGTCTAACCCACGGCAGTAAAGAGCGAAATTTCGTGAACGAAGTGAGCCAGAGGAGGGGAGGTGTGGAGTGAGAATGCAGAAGGGGCGAGCACTCGAGATAAGAGTGTGGGAAGGAAAGAGAATGTGCGTGCAAGGACGAACGAACAGCCAAAGCGGTCACTTTTCTATCAGACAAGTAATAGAAAGGACGGCCCTCACAGAGGTTTAAGAGGGGACACCTCCCAGACAGATCCTATACCCTAGATCAGAGAATGTGATGTTCTCCTGATCCTAAAGGGAAACAAAAAAAGCAATGGCACCCGAGTGAGACTAGGTGATCGTCTATCTCTCCTTAGGTACCCGAGTGGAGGTAGCACATAATATCACAAAAGCTCGCCCCCAATGAACCGGCATGGATCACAACACCATAGGGCCTTTCCAAAAAGCCCCGGCGGTGAGAAAATCAGACGTCTCGCAACCACTGAAACGAGAAAATACTCAGCTCAACGTTCAGCAACCCGCGACTCAAACATCCGGCATACCCGGACACCATAGTCTTGACGGAAGTTTAACCTATTGTACTGTTTAAAGATGCTTACGGCTCACTATGTCGTGGAACAGGTTACCAGTACCATCGATTCTGGCGGGTCATTTGATCGCAAACTATTCTAGTATATCCCAATTCGTTTGTTGTGGTTCCTGAAAGTCTTGACGGCATAAGCAGGACCAAAAGGAAAAAAAGACCTCATCGCATCTCAGACAAATGCGCCATCACCATACTCGAGTAGACTGGAGAGAATAAGAGAGAGAAAAGCTGGACAGTTGGGCAGATCTTTCCCCTTGGTGGCACCCGGAGGTGCCAAAAACTAACACCACCGGTAGTTCGGAGGTCAGCACACAAGGACCCTGAAGATCATTGCCAAATCAGGCTAAGCGGATGTGCAGCACGTCCGAACCATGAAAAAAAAAACGAGCTTATCCAACTTTACTCCAACCGTCAATACTTTTGTAAATCACAGCAATGACAACAATACCGGCACATTATTACAGCGGGGCAAGGATCCGGGCACCGCGAGGGCCCGCATGGGGAAAAAAATATGCAGCGTAAAACAGCCTCGACCATGTGGATTGCAAAGGCTCGCCAACCCTCACGACCAACCGAGAACCTTGAGAAGGTGGAGCACGTCCTATGCTCGAAGGAGAATACTGGTGGGAGCACGCAAACGGGGAAGGATCAAAAGGTGCCGCTTCTTAAAATAATTCTTGGTTCCTGAATCAAGGGAGTTGGGCACCATCACGTGAGGTGATTGCGCAAGGGCAATGGGTCGTCCCAATACCAGACTTTGCCCCTTGACTTAAGGTATCATACAGTCACATCCCGCTGTATCCTGAGTCTTGCTCAATTGAAGGTGATAGCTTGCTGAACTGTACTCGAGTAGAGCTTCTGTAGCAACTTCTAGTCCTCGCCTGAAAGCACTCATTTAACTGGGAAGCAAGGGGCGCACGGTATTCACTCGTTGAACCGGGCAGCTGCCTTCGGAAAGTTTGATCTTCTCAGATGATGGAGTTTGGGCTTGGGGATACCGGTAGTGGACAGCGGTCAAAGCGACCTTCCCGTTCCTTTTCTATTCTGTGTTAGGCTTTCTAGGGAGTCTTTCTTTGTACCAAAACGACTCTTCGAAGCCTGCGTGAAGGGAGATACTCGACTTAACAAGCGAGCTAACGCGGTATTAGAATTCGTATGGAATCCCAAAGTAACCTACGCCCCGTTCTTGTACCCCCATTTGTTTCCGGCTATCCTATGTGCTTCTTACTCAGGAAAAGTACAACTTTATTCCCCTGGACTATACATATCGTACCGCCTTTGTTCAGACAATCCGCTGTCAGATGGGTAATAGGGCTGAGTTGCGGATAGGCTTAACCGAGAAAGCTAACCAAACTACAAACAACGGTTAACCGGATCTGGCAAGGTTCCGCTCTCTTAAGCCATACCACGCTAGACAGACACTATTCCTTCTCGAGGTGTTTTGTCTCTGAACGCGGAGATTAGAAATCTGACTGGGGTAGGGTATTCCTGTGGCGGGCTGAAGAGACTATCCATAAAAGGAAAAGAGGGAGAGGGAAGAACAATCGAGCGACAAACCGGCCCGGTAACATTGAGGGGGAGCGGGGTTTCCCGCATTTCGCATGAACAAGGAGGGGAGGACCGCTCTCCTTGAAGAATTTCCTACTATGTTCTGCTGACGCGGTGACTGCTAAATAATTCGAAAGTGCGGGCTGAAAGAAGGAAGGCAGAAAATCATTCAGGCCTCCGTTCATAAAAGTTGTTAACTTAGAGACAATCCTACTTGTACTGCAAGCCTCACGAGCTATCTCCCTCTGGTTCCCCCTAGAATTACACCCCGTCGCACCGGGTGAGATACTGAAATTTTGCCCCCTCCAAGATGGCAGCGCATATCTATTCGAGAGCTAGCGCATCATGGTTCCAGCCCCTTTAGAATCAACCTTCAAACAACCAGTTCTTTCCCAGCTTTTCTACACGCAACAACTTATTCCTTACGCCTAAAGACACCAAACCGTTCAAAGAACACATTTACAGAGCAGATTTTATTCTAGAGAGGTAGTTCCTGCTGTGATATCACAGCTCTTAAAGCCGAGGCAAGATTTGGTGAGCTTGGGGTGTTGACGCTTGTATGGATGGGAAAGGTTTTGGCTGAGTAATATGAAATGTATTGCCTAAAGTATGATATGATGGTATGATAATATTATGGTCATTTACTATCCCTTGAGCGCTGTGAAAGACTAAAATTCAGTTCCCCGGGGGCGCCAGGCCAAAAGTGGCTCTCATGCCAACTGACTCAGCTATGATACCCGGGGTGGCTCGAGGTGTCAAAGCTTTTAACCTTTCCTAGAATTATACTTATCATACCGAATTAAATCATTTTTTTACCTCTGACAGCTACGGTATGAGTACGGGGGCTTCAAAACCCCGTCTATCCCATCACGAACATCCGCCCCCGAGTACCTCTAGTCTAAATTCCCAAGAGACCATCCAAGACCCGATTTCCTCCACATCCAACCCAGCTCTCCAGGGACCGAATTTTACTATTTCGCATCGCCCCAGGGATAGTAGGACTGCGTACGATAGGGCACTGACTCCAGGTGACACTAAAGGTTGATTCTAAGGGACCGGAGCCACACTGATAGGATATTTACAGTAATGCCGGAAACAAAGCACATTCGCGATACAGGGGTCTCCTTGACTTGATGTCGGACCAAGGTTTAAATTGGTTCAAGCAGCTCTACGGTAATTCTCATTGTTTTACGGGACACGGGAAGGGTGCACTGTGCTCGAGCAGCTCCCCCACGCTGATCACATCCGAATACCGGGTTTGGTAGGCTCTCGGGCAACAGCGATACCGCAATGTTGCCACAAATATGCCTATCAATCAAAGTGCTGTTTTATCTCCCCATCTCTATCTGGGGCTTTTCGATAATCCAATCACCCTGGCTATGCGGACAGCTGGAGGGAATTGGTTTTGTGCGCGAGGGTCTGGTAGCAGTCCCCCCACTTTTACCGAACGCCGAACACAGTGCAGTACCGGTACTGAACAATTTTGTTTTTGAGCACTGCATATCTTATTTGCACTTTGCTCGCATATCATTATGCAGCAGCAGAAGACAACGCATTCCAAGGCTGTCTACACAACGGGCATCTTCTTCACGCCAAGGGCGCTTTTTTGCTTGCCCATCGCCAGACACAGCTGGATCCACTCTCTCCTCCTATTACAGGTATCCCTATCCTTCACCTTAATCCTACAATGAAATCCCTCACAACAAACTTTGGCGTACTGTAAAAGCGGTACCGTACTGTACGGTACACCCCTGAAATAATACCAGAATTATGTTGACAGCCAGCGCAGTGCATGTGCCATAGAATACTACAATGCCTTCAAGGGCAGGGATACGACGCTCTCACCCTGCCCGTGGAGCACCTTCCGGAAGTGAGTGCGCACGAACTTGATAGTTCCCCGAACCACGAAAGCGCAAACACTACACAACGTTATGAATGTGGAAGGGGGGAGCCCGCACCCGAGCCGACGGCGGGAACGTTATGCATTCTGTAGGATTACTGAGGGGGGCACCCCGAGGGTTGGTGATTGATAGCCGTTTCGGGGTCTTGGATGTTTGTGGCATCAAGAGAATCGCATATCGGTAGGGGGGAAAGGTCGTGAGGAGATACCGGTACTAGCCGAGATCACTGAGATTACGATCAGTGCGCTTATCGGATGGGCGGCTGGCGCGAGCAGTCTAGCCAAGGGCGATTATCATTGGAGAGAAGGCTGCACGCGAGCAAGCGGCCAAGAGACACAGATCGAAAGGGAAAAATATCATCCACTTACTTGTCCCAGGCCATAAGTAGGGACAAGTACTGTACGAGTATCATAGGATATTAGCTAATTTTTTCCTAATCCGGCTGCAGTAATGCACTCGCAGAGTGAGGTTTGCGCGAGGACTACATCCCCAGCCAGCCACATCCAGCCCCTGCCAAAGCGCTCACCAATACACTCCACAATCAAGATCCCTCGAAAGACCTGTCCGATACGAGTAGTTCCGGGTGTCTTTTTTCTTTTTTTCCTCCTGATCTCTCGCCTCTCCAACAGTTATCCCTATCATTTCAGCTCTGGCGTACGTATGTCACACCTGCGATAGCAAATGCCTTTACAACACCATTGGCACCGCTCACAAACGCACCTTGATCCTTCCGATACTTGAACCTAATTCTCTCACCCCCAATTCCACCCACAGATATTCCGATCGTAGCAATGAAGAGGGTTGGGACAGAAATAACCTTTCTCAACGAGACCCAATGCATAATTTCACCATATTATGTCAACACACCCGGATTTGGAAATGAAAGATACGGTGCCCATAATATCATATGAGAATCTGACCCCATTGAAGGATGAACCCTACTGCACATTACCATGACGGATGTGTGTTCCGCTCTAGCTTTTTTTTTTTCAGATGGGTGTCTTGAACCTCTTTGTTATATCCCAATAATGATATGAAGGTCGTTTCTGGGAAAGCAGTAGATTTTGAACTTTGGGGCGGGTCCGCTCTTACATGTCCCCTTCGGGGAGATATGGAGGAGGAGAAGAAGGAAGTGTGACCGCCTGAGTCGGGAGAAAAAAGATAATAACAATATTGGCCCTCTGCACAGACAGTAGGTTCTGTCATGATCCTATTTGTCATGTAGATACTGCGCTCCATGAGAATATTCGTGGTCCCTCCCTAACTCTCCAGATTTAGCTGGGGCAATTGGCATGAACGCGGTCTGGGGAAGAGTGTAGCCTAGGATGGAGATTTAGTAATTGCGCCGCTAGTAATACATTGCGTAAATCTGGGGTTTCATCGAAGGTGCTATTCCGTATATCGCGATAATGATATTACTTGTGCCAGGCAAGAAGTACCCGAAAATTGAGAGGAAAAACAGGGATAATACAGGGATAATACAGGGATAATCAACGATATTTCAGGGATATTTCAGGGATATTTTAGAGGTAAAACATC